>Ga0228664_1000086_pt1 | contig 65188 bp, 43 predicted proteins | sample 78DmetaG_FD_183029 | JGI IMG/M metagenome (GOLD analysis project Ga0228664, IMG submission 183029) | Seawater microbial communities from Monterey Bay, California, United States - 78D | ecosystem: Environmental > Aquatic > Marine > Coastal | place: USA: California | collected 2016-09-26 | reverse complement strand
AAACTTAACAGGAAACCACAACAATAACGAATCATCGTTTATTGAGTCTCCTTGTTTAGATTTATCATCTTTAACAGTAGATCCAATTTTGACTTTCTCATTGACGTATGACACAGAGTCATGTTGTGATGAAGGTTGGATTGATGTTTCAACAGATGGTGGACTTACATGGTCAAGATTGAATGACAATGGTGGTGCGCAAAATTGGTATAATGACTTGTTTAACCAATGGTGGGATGGAACATCATCAGGAGGAGCCGGAGTATGGGTGACTGCTGAGAATATCCTAACAGGATTGGCTGGTCAATCAAGCGTTAAGATTAGAATTGGATTTAGCTCAGATGGTTCTGTAGTTAGAGAAGGTTTTGGTATTGACGATGTAAACATTGATTTACCACAAGCATTCAACATGGCACTAGTAGATATTGTAACGCCAGTTTCAGGTGCATATACACCCGGATTGACTGACTCTATCAGAGTAACACTTGCAAATATTGGGTCAGATACAGCAACTAACTTCACAGTTAACTACGTGTTAAACGGAGGTCCTGTAGTTACTGAAACAATTGCATCGGTATTACCTGGAGATACGTTGTTATATGTATTCAACAGTTCAATTGCATTACCTGCAGCAGGTCAGGCAGACACCTTAGATGTGTATGTTGACTTTACCGCTGACACAGATAATTCAAATGACTCTATTTTAGGTTACATCTTCGATAATGATATCAAAGGAGTACCTTATGTAGAAGACTTTGAGAATTCATATGTGTTGGGTAATGTATTGACGAACCAGCAGGGTGGATGGACTTCTACAAGAACCAACAGTCCTGACTGGGAAATTGAAGATGCATCAGGAGCGAATGAGAATTCAACTGGAACAGGTCCATGGTATGATAGAACGACCTTCGGTACAGCAGGAGGATTCTACGCCTACCTAGAATGTTCAGGTGGTAGCCTTGGCGATCAAGACACGATGCGTTCACCAAGTATCTTAGTTCCAGTGAATGCTACTGCAATGGCTTTAGATTACGCATACCACATGTATGGTACAGATATGGGAACGTTAGAATTGTTCATTGAAGCGAATGGGGTTTACACTCGATTAGATTCAGTAGGAGGTCAAATCCAATTAGCTGGAGACAGTTCTTGGAGCGATACATCTATTGCTTTAACTGGAGCGTTCAACGGTCAAATCATAAACATTGTATTTGTAGGAACCAGAGGAAACGGTTTTACAAGTGACATGTCTATCGATAACATTAACTTAGACTTCTTAGTTGGAGTGAATGAAAATGTTGCTTCTACTTTAGAAGGAATATCAATTTCACCAAACCCATCAAACGGTTTGTTTAAGTTGAGTATTGAAACTCCTGCACAGGAGAACTTCAACATGACTGTAAGAGATGCACAAGGACGAAGTGTTTACACTGCGAACTTTGATGTAAACGGCACGTACCGAAACGATTTAGACTTTACGTCTTTCGCGAAGGGTGTGTACTACATGCAAATTCAAACAGAAACTGGATCGACAGTTGAGAAACTGATTATTCAGTAGGAAACAAGTATTTGATATTATTGGTTAATAATAAATATTTGTAGAACTATTGTTAACGCAATAGAACCTGAATCCCCTCAAGGTAACTTGAGGGGATTTTTTTGTTTCAGTATTTCTACTGGACTATTTTGGTTCATCAACAATTTAAAGAATCTCCATTTACGGTTTATGAGAAAAGTAAGTGGGTTGATTTGCTCGGCTAAAAGGTTAGAAACTTTCCCATGAAAAGAGCGCTATTAAAAGGGCAGGGGCGTAGAACGCAGAAGAAAGATTAGGCAATATGGTCTTATAAGATAGGGGAATCACTCTATGAAGGGCGTACTATATTTTGGGTTAAAGAAAACGGAATTAAGTAAGTTCAGCGACCTAGTTAAGAGGTGAGATTACACAATTCTCTTTTATCCCTTAAACTCTTCGAGTTTCATTTGCTTTCCATCCCAAACACCGTAAGTATTGTAATTGATCCACTCACCCAGGTTGATGTATCTTGAATTTTCTCCAACTGTTAAATCTAAAGGCAAGTGTCGGTGTCCAAAAATAAAATAGTCAACGTGCTCTTTAGTTAAATGCTCTGTGCAATATTGGACTAGAAACTCTTTATCATCCCCTAAGTACTTTTCATCTTCGCCTCGATTTGCTTTCCGACTTCGTCCACTCCAATAGTCGGCCATTCCAATTCCTAAATTAGGATGAATTCGCGCAAATAGCCATTGGCAAACGGGGTTTGCAAAGACTTTTTTGATGAATTTGTAACCGTGATCGCCAGGACCTAAACCATCTCCATGACCAATGAAAAACTTTTTCCCGTCATAGGTTTTAGTTATGGGTTTACGGTGCATAATTACGCCCAATTCTTTTGGCAAATAATCAAACATCCACATGTCGTGATTGCCAATGAAAACGTGAACAGGTATACCGGAGTCGCAGAGTTCAGCTATCTTCCCTTGTAAGCGGACAAAACCTTTTGGTATGGCTTTTTTATATTCAAACCAGAAGTCAAATAAATCACCAACGAGATAAACTTCTTTAGCAGTCGTTTTAATTTCATCTAACCAGCGTACTATTCGATCTTCTCGAGCTCTACTTTCTTCGTAATTAGGCGCACCTAAATGAAAGTCTGAAGCAAAATAGATATGGTTTTTTTCTGGATTCAAGAGTTAGTCAAGCACTTCGGCTAATTTTTGTTGCAATGCAGCTCCTCTTAAGTTTTTCCCAATTACTTTTCCTTCAGCATCAATTAAAACGGCAAAGGGAATGCTAGAGACACCGTAATCTTTAGCGGCAACAGATTGCCAGAACTTTAAATCACTTACGTGAGTCCACGTTAAATTGTCTTGCGCAATTGCGTTAATCCATGCGTCTTTTGTACGATCTAAAGAAACACCATAAACAGTAAATCCTTTGTCTTTGTATTTCTGATACGCAGCAACAACATTAGGATTTTCTCTCCTACAGGGTTTGCACCAAGAAGCCCAAAAATCAATTAGAACTACTTTTCCTTTTAGGGAGGAAAGTGCTACTGACTCTCCATCTGGGTTGGGTAAATTAATTTCCGGAACCTCAGAGCCCACTGCAAACTGACTGATGGAACGTACTTTTGCGTGAAAGTTGGTGTAGAAAGGAGAATTACTATATTTTTCTGCTAAGGCTTTATCCACTTTAAGGTAATACTCTGTCTCAGTATCCGGCATTTGCTCAATTACAGCTAAGTTCGAGAATGAATTAGGATTCTTATCAATCAGCGCTTTTAACGTAGTTACTTTTTCTTTTTCAAATTCAGCAAAACGAGCACGTAAAACAGCAATCATAGAATCTCGTTGAGGGGAGTTAGCGTATGGCTTAAATTCCTGGTCCAACGCCTGCGTTTGCATCGCGTTCTTTCTTAAAAAATTATTCAAATCTCTCATTTGAACTGCATCAACAGTTCCTTCTATTTTTAAATCAGCGAGTTGATTTACATCTCCCGAGACGCTTACCGTTTCGCCACTAGCTAAAGGAGTAACTAGTGCAAAGTTATTGCTGATGGTTACTCTATAAAAACCTTTCATCTTTGGAGTATAGTCAAATGCAAAAGAGCCATCTGCACCAACAACCGCTGTATCTACAGGGCCTGCTTTTGGTTGTAGTAAATCAATCAGGTATAATTCTGGAAGTGTTAAGCCTGAAATTTGGCCTTTAAGAATTACTTGTTCTTGCTTAGCAGGTTCGCTTCCGCATGCCAATAGTAAAACGCTAATGCAAAAACTTAGGGTTATAATTTTATGCTTCATCATAGTCTAATTTTCTAGTTTTTCTCTTAATAGATTACTTGTTACTTTAGGATCGGCCTTTCCTTTAGATGCTTTCATTACCTCTCCCATGAATAAGCCTAGTAGGTTTTTATTCCCCGCTTTGTAAGCTTCAACCTTATCTGGGAACTTTGAGAGCGCCTCCGCTATGAAACCATCTAATGCTCCGGTATCACTTTCTTGAATCCAATTATTCTTTTCTGCTAACTCTTTAGCAGTAAGTTCAGGTTGTTCTATAAGGGCGGGGAAAACCTTTTGGTTGGCAATAGAGTTGTTGATTGCTCCGCTTTCAATCAAATCAATTAATTCTGCGATATGTGCTGGAGTTAGTGGAAAGTCCTTAATTTCTATCGCATTTTCATTTAAATACGATTTGATGGCTCCCATCATCCAGTTTGCTGCCGTTTTGTAGCTTTTTGTTAAGCCAATTAATTCTTCATAATACAATGCAAAGTACTTGTCTTCGGTTAAAACTTCAGCATCGTAATTGGAGAGTTTTAGCGTATTGGTATATTTTTTTATTAATTCGTTTGGCAGTGCAGGTAAGGTTTCTTTTACATCTTCAACATAGTCCTTTCCAACAAAAACAGCTTGTAAATCTGGCTCAGGAAAGTAACGGTAATCGTGAGCCATTTCTTTGCTTCTCATGGTATTTGTTTCACCTGTTACGGCATCAAAACCCATGGTTTCCATTTTTATTACTCCGCCTGCTTCTATTACTTCAACTTGTCGCTTTGCTTCAAATTCTATCGCTCGAAAAACGTTTCGAATTGAGTTCAAGTTTTTTGTCTCTGTGCGTTCACCAAATTCTTTAGTTCCTTTCAGTCGGACTGAAACATTGGCATCACAGCGCATGGAACCTTCTTCCATGTTGCCATCGCAAATTTCAAGGTAACGCACCAATTGGCGAACTTCAGTAAGATAGTCATAGGCCTCTTGAGCAGAACGAATATCAGGCTCGGATACAATTTCTAATAACGGAACGCCGGCTCTGTTCAAGTCAATTAGCGTATTGAAAGGATCTAAGTCGTGAATACTTTTACCGGAATCCTCTTCCATGTGAATTCTGGTAATTCCGATATCTTTTGTTCCTTCCTCAACATTAATTGTGATTTTCCCACCTGTACACAGGGGTGTTTTGTCCTGAGTGATCTGATATCCCTTGGGTAAATCGGCGTAGAAATAATTTTTCCTTGCAAACTGATTTTCGTAAGTGATTTCGGAACCAACTGCCAACCCTAATCGAACACCATAAAGCAAGGTGTTTTCATTGAACTTTGGTAAAGTTCCGGGATGGCCTAAGGTAATTGGGCTAATGTGTGTGTTCGGCAACGCTCCAAACTCCGCTGAATCTGCAGAATACGCCTTGCTCTTTGTTTGTAGTTGAACATGTATTTCAAGCCCTACAACCACTTCATACTTATCGTAAATTTTTTGTGCTAACATCTTGTTCAAAATTACCAATAATCGTTTGGCTTAAGTAGCTAATAACTTAACCATCTCTTTAAATAAAATACTGAATTTTGGGCCTGACTTTGCGGCTACTTCTTGAACTTCCTCATGAGAAATCTCTACAATCTTTCCTTCCACTCCTAAATCAGAAATAACTGAGACAGCAAATACCTTCATGCCACCGTGAACGGCGACAATAGTTTCAGCGGTTGTTGACATTCCAACTGCGTCAGCTCCTATAATTCTAAAATATTTATACTCTGCCGGAGTTTCATAAGTTGGCCCGGGCGTTCCAGCGTATATTCCATAGTGCAGGCCCAATCCAAATTTTTCGTCTAGTTCTTTTGATTTTTCAATTAAATCATTGGCATAAGGTTCGCTCATATCAGGGAATCTTGGACCTAATTCATCGTAATTTTTTCCTCTAAGGGGGTTGTCTGGAAACAAATGCAAGTGATCTGTTAGTACCATTAAATCGCCAATTTCGTGATCTGGATTTAGACCTCCACTTGCATTTGAGAGTAACATAGTCTCAACTCCAAGAGCCTTAAAAACTCTGACGGGAAATGTAGTTTCTTTTAAACTATAGCCTTCGTAATAGTGAAATCTACCCTGCAGTGCAATAACCGGAATGCCCTCTAGCGTACCTAAAATTAATTTGCCCGAATGCCCTTCCACTGTGGATACTGGAAAGTTCGGAATTTCATTATAGCTTAATGTGCATTCCGACTTAATTTCTTCGCCAAGATTACCTAAGCCGGAACCTAAAATGATACCAACCTTAAAATCTAGATTGGTTTTGCTTTTAATGAAATCAGCTGATTTTTGAATACGATCTAACATAGCGGTCTATTTCTTCGGAAAAACTTAATTCTTGGTGTTCGTGAAATTTAATTTCTATTGGAATGCTGAAAACTGGAACTTCATTGAATTTTGAGGCGTCAAACTTTACAGCATCTTTTCCGGTAATTACGATTGCTTTTTTAGGACTAAGCAGTTTTTCTAACTGGTCGGAGATGTTTTCATAATCCTTTGCTTGATAGTAATGGTGGTCCTTAAATGGGAAATTTTGAATTTCTTTCGAATACCGATTCAAATATAATTTTAACGATTGTGGGTTAGCGATTGCACTAACTAACAGAACACCCCTCGAAGCGAATTTCTTTTTTTCATTTGCAATGCTCATGGCTGCCCGGTTCAACGGTTTCGCGTCTTGATAACTGATGTATGAGAAGAATACTTTTTGATAGGGCTGAGGGCTTAGACTTTCTGATATTCTTCTTATTTCCAAGGGAGAAAGCACAGCCGGACTTTTAGTTACAACTATGATATCTGCACGGTCGGCGCCCGACTTCCACTCTCTCAACCTACCTGATGGTAGGATGTGATCGTCTTTGTAAAGCCTACTGTAATCTGTCAGTAATATATTCAGTCCCGGCTTTACACTTCTATGTTGAAACGCATCATCTAACACAATAATCTGAGGAGGATTTTCCAACTTTCGAAGTTGCTTAATACCCTCTCTTCGTTTTTCAGCGACCGCTACTCTTACATCTTTGAATTTTTGAAAGATTTGAAACGGTTCATCACCAATCGAATTAGCATTATCTTGCGCAGTAGCTAGCTGGTAACCCTTAGTCTTACGACCATAACCTCGGCTTAAGCTAGCAATTTCGAATGATTTCTTTAGGTGTTTTAGGACGTATTCAGTGTGCGGTGTTTTACCTGTGCCTCCAACATTTAAATTACCGATACTAATTACTGGGAAGTCGTACTCTTGTGACTTTAAAATTCCGGTATTGTAACAAAAATTTCGCAAGGAAATAATAAACCCGTAAAGCAAGGAAAAAGGCAATAGAAGAATTTTTAATACAGAATCCACTTTTTGTTTGCTTTTAAGCTGCAAAAATCCTTATTTAAGTTAAATTTATGACCCTAAATCACGATAACTTATGAAGATTTCTACAATAGTCAATCAATTAGAAGAGTTGGCTCCTATTTCATTGCAAGAATCGTACGATAATGCAGGGCTACTAGTTGGCAATGTCGAAGCTGAAGTCAATGCTGCCTTGCTATGTTTAGATAGTACAGAGGATGTTATAGAAGAAGCAATTGAAAAGAAATGTGGGCTTGTTATTGCGCATCATCCAATTTTATTTTCTGGCATAAAATCGTTGACTGGTAAAAACTATATTGAACGCACTCTTCTAAAAGCCATTAAGAATGACATTGCGATCTATGCCATTCACACCAACTTGGATAATGTGAAGCATGGAGTGAATCAAAAAATAGCTGAGAAGATTGGTTTGCAGAACCTTCAGGTACTGAGTCCGAAATCAGGGACTTTAAACAAGTTGGTGTTCTTTTGTCCTGTAAGTGCCTCTGAAAATGTTAAAGCTGCTCTTTTCGAAGCTGGTGCAGGCGCTATTGGGGCGTATGACTGCTGCAGTTTCTCTAGTGAGGGAGAAGGAACCTTTAGAGCTGGAACGGATGCTCAGCCGCATGTTGGAAAAATTGGAGAGTTACACAGGGAAAAGGAAAACCGGATTGAATTGCTTTTCCCGGAGTACCTAAAAAGTGTCCTGATAAAAACGCTGAACAAGACTCACCCGTATGAGGAGGTTGCCTACGACATATATAATCTAGAAAACAAATGGACAGAGGTTGGCAGCGGAATGTTGGGAGAACTCAGCGAGCCAGTGGATACGCTTGCATTTTTGGACCGTGTAAAGATTGATTTAGGAACAGACTGTATTCGCCATACCAAAGTAATTACAGAACAAGTGCAGAGAGTCGCGATTTGTGGCGGTTCAGGTAGCTTTTTATTAAATAATGCAATTGCACAGCGAGCAGATGTTTTTATCACCGGTGACTATAAATATCATCAATTTTTTGATGCTGATGGTAAAATTGTAATTGCCGATGTTGGCCACTTTGAAAGTGAGCAACATACTCCTGAGCTCATACAAGAGTATCTTCAAGAAAAAATACCTAATTTTGCAACCTATTTGTCTAAAGTAAACACAAACCCTATTAATTATAGATAGCATGGCTAAAAAAGCTAATAGTGAAGCAACAGTTGAGGAAAGATTACAAGCATTGTATAATTTACAAGAGATTGACTCAAAAATTGATAAGATTAGAACCATAAGAGGTGAGCTGCCTTTAGAGGTTCAAGACTTAGAAGATGATGTAGCAGGATTAGAGACTAGAACTGAAAAAGCAGCGCAAGGCATTAAAGCCTTGGAGGATGACATTTCTTCAAAGAAAATTCAAATTAAAGAGTCTCAAGCAGCAATTGCAAAGTACAAGGAGCAACAAAATAATGTTAGAAATAACAGAGAGTACGATTCTTTAACTAAAGAAATTGAGTTTCAAGAATTGGAGATTGAATTAGCTGAAAAAAGAATAAAGGAATTCCAATTGGGAATTGAAAATAAAACCGAAGCAAACTCTGCTGATGTTGAGAAATTAGCTCAAACGAAAGAGCAGTGGGAGCACAAAAAGAATGAGTTAGCTGAAATTATTGCGGAAACGGAAAAAGAAGAAGCTGATTTAATGAAGCAATCGGAGAAGGCAGAAAAAGTTATAGAAGAAAGACTATTGACTGCATACAAAAGAATTAGAGGAAGTGCGAGAAATGGTTTAGCTGTAGTGCCTGTATTGAGAAATGCATGCGGCGGATGTTTCAACAAAATACCACCACAACGACAGTTGGACATCAACATGCACAAAAAAGTAATTGTTTGTGAGCACTGCGGACGAGTTTTGATTGATCCCAAAATGGCCGGAATTGAAGAAGTAATCGAAGAAAAGCCAAAAAGAAGAACAAGGGCTGCAAAAGATAAATAATAGTAGCACTATAATAATTAGTAAAAAAGGGACTCATTTGAGTCCCTTTTTTTATGTCAAAATTTCCGTTGCTCCACGAACTTCAAAAGGTTAAATTTGTAATCCTTATAAAGAGAATTTATGCAAGATCAAACTCCATACAAGCCAAAAAACAAAATTAGAATTGTAACTGCGGCATCCCTTTTCGACGGTCATGACGCTGCCATTAACGTTATGCGAAGAATTATACAATCTACAGGAGTAGAGGTAATTCATTTGGGGCATGATCGAAGTGTGCAAGAGGTTGTAGAAACAGCCATTCAGGAAGATGCAAATGCCATTGCCATGACATCTTACCAAGGTGGACATACAGAGTATTTCAAATACATGAAAGACTTGTTAGAGGAAAACGGAGCAGCCCACATCAAAATTTTTGGCGGTGGCGGTGGAGTAATCTTGCCAGAAGAAATTAAAGAGCTCCAAGAGTATGGAATTACTCGAATATACTCTCCTGATGATGGTAGGGAACTTGGCTTGCAAGGCATGATTAACGATTTAGTAGAGCGTTCTGACTATGCAACTGGAGAGCATTTGAATGGTGAAATAAACAGAATTGTTGAAAAAGACAACGCATCCATTGCAAGATTAATCTCTGGTGCAGAAAACTTCCCGAAAGAGAGTGCAGCAATTTTGAATGAGGTGCATAAAATGGCTGAAAAGGTGAACACTCCAGTTTTGGGAATTACCGGAACTGGAGGAGCCGGAAAATCTTCTTTAGTTGATGAATTGGTACGCCGATTTTTAATTGACTTTCCCGAGAAAACAATTGGGATTATATCAGTTGACCCTTCCAAAAGAAAAACAGGAGGAGCACTTTTAGGTGATAGAATTAGAATGAACTCTATTAAAAATGATAGGGTTTATATGCGTTCATTGGCGACTCGCCAATCTAATCTGGCCTTATCGAAGCACGTTGCTGAAGCCGTTTCTATTTTGAAAGCTGCTCAGTTCGATTTAATAATACTAGAAACTTCAGGGATCGGTCAGTCAGATACTGAAATAACGGAGCACTCAGATATGAGTTTGTATGTGATGACTCCTGAATTTGGTGCTGCCACCCAATTAGAGAAAATCGACATGTTGGACTTTGCAGATATTATTGCAATCAACAAATTCGACAAGCGCGGGTCATTAGATGCGTTAAGAGATGTAAAGAAGCAATACCAAAGAAACCACTTGTTGTGGGATGCTAAGGATGAAGACTTGCCAGTATATGGAACAATCGCTTCACAATTTAACGATCCGGGAATGAATCGTTTGTACAAGAGAATCATGAGCATTTTTGTGGAGAAGGCAAACTCGGAGTTAAAATCAAATTTTAAAATTTCAGATGAAATGTCTGAAAAGATTTTTGTAATTCCTCCAAGCAGAGTGCGCTACTTGGCAGAAATTGCAGAGAATAACAGGAGCTACGATGCTTGGTCTGAAAAACAAGCTGAGGTAGCACAAAAGCTCTACGGAATTCAAAAGTCACTTGAAAGTATTCAGGAGTTAGAGCTAGAGGATAAAGACAGATTGTTAAAGGGGCTTCATGAAACATTTGAAAAAATGAGTTTGGAGTTAGATCCTAAGAATCTAAAAATTATAGAAGACTGGCCCGAGAAGCAAGCCAAATATAAAAATCCGATTTACACCTTTAAGGTTAGGGACAAAGAAATTAAGATGGAGACACATACAGAGTCTTTATCACATTCTCAAATTCCTAAAGTTGCCTTGCCCAAATACCAAGCTTGGGGAGATTTGTTAAAATGGAATTTACAAGAAAACGTACCTGGAGAGTTTCCTTACGCTGCCGGTTTATTTCCGTTTAAGCGAAAAGGGGAAGATCCAACCAGGATGTTTGCCGGAGAAGGTGGCCCAGAGAGAACCAACAGAAGGTTCCATTACGTTTCTTTAGGCATGCCGGCCAAACGACTGTCTACAGCGTTTGATTCAGTTACCTTGTACGGCCAAGATCCGGCAATTCGACCCGATATTTTTGGAAAAATTGGAAATGCAGGTGTTTCAATTTGTTGCTTAGATGATGCTAAAAAGCTGTATTCAGGTTTTGATTTGGCGCACAGCATGACTTCTGTTTCCATGACAATTAATGGCCCGGCAGCCATGTTGCTTGGTTTTTTTATGAATGCTGCCATCGATCAGCAATGTGAGCTTTACATTCAAGAAAAAGGAATAGAAAAAGAAATTGAAGCTAAAATTGCAGCCATTTATAAAGCGAAAGGAGTAGAACGTCCTTCTTACCAAGGGCCTTTACCTGAAGGGAACAATGGGTTAGGTTTAATGCTTTTAGGGGTAACAGGAGATCAAGTCTTAGATGCAACTGTTTATGAGGGTATCAAAAAGAATACCATGTCGATTGTTCGTGGAACGGTGCAAGCAGATATATTGAAAGAAGATCAAGCGCAGAATACCTGTATTTTCTCAACAGAGTTTGCTCTGAGGTTGATGGGTGATGTGCAAGAGTATTTTATCGAAAATGCAGTGCGCAACTTTTACTCTGTTTCTATTTCAGGTTATCACATCGCAGAAGCAGGAGCAAACCCAATTACCCAATTGGCATTTACCTTGGCAAATGGTTTTACTTATGTGGAGTATTATTTAAGTAGGGGAATGGACATTGATAAATTTGGTCCAAATTTATCCTTCTTCTTCTCCAATGGAATAGATCCAGAATACGCCGTAATTGGAAGAGTTGCAAGAAAAGTGTGGTCAAAGGCCATGAAGCTGAAATACGGAGCAAATTCTAGGGCTCAAATGTTGAAGTATCACATTCAAACTTCAGGCCGTTCGTTGCATGCCCAAGAAATTGATTTTAATGACATTCGAACTACATTGCAAGCATTATATGCCATCTATGATAATTGTAACTCATTGCATACAAATGCCTATGATGAAGCGATTACGACTCCAACAGAAGAGTCAGTTCGAAGAGCAATGGCGATTCAATTAATAATTAACAGGGAACTAGGCCTAGCGAAAAATGAAAATCCAATTCAAGGGTCATTTATTATTGAAGAACTTACTGACTTAGTGGAAGAAGCGGTGTTGACGGAGTTTGATAGAATTACAGAACGAGGCGGTGTGCTTGGTGCTATGGAAACCATGTACCAACGAAGCAAAATTCAAGAAGAGAGTTTATACTATGAGGGCCTAAAGCACAGTGGAGAATTTCCAATTATAGGAGTAAATACCTTCTTGAGTTCAAAGGGTTCGCCAACAGTAACTCCCGGAGAAGTAATACGAGCAACCCAAGCAGAAAAAGAGTATCAAATTGGAATGTTAGATAACCTGCAAAAAGGAAACGCCGAAATTGCTCAAGAGCAACTGCGAACCGTTCAGAAAGCAGCAATTCAAAACGACAACCTGTTTGAAGCGCTAATGGAAGCCACAAAATATTGCTCTTTAGGTCAAATTACAGATGCCATGTTTGAAGTAGGCGGGCAGTATAGAAGAAATATGTAATGAATATGAATCGAATCGTACTATTCTCAATAGTTGCTTTAATGCTGGCGTGTTCTAGTCCGAAAAAGAAATCAAATACAGCGCAAGGTGCCAATCAAGAAGACTTCACCAAAATGGAGGTGCTAACCGATGCGCAGAGACTTGTTGCAAGCATTGAGAAAGCGCATCGTAAAGATTTGTTTGAGTTGAACGAAGCAGTTCAGTTTGATTTAAAACTGGAGTTTGGAGGTACTGAAAGAATTAATGGAAGGGTATATTTACTGACCGGTGGGAGCAAAGTAAAAATCGAAGATGTGAATGGTTTGCAGTATTGGGATGGAAGTAAAGCCATGGTGCTACCAAATCAGGAGGACAACGAAAAAGCTCGATTTGATTTGTTGACGTGGTCATATTTTTTTGCTGCACCTTATAAGTTGAGCGATTCTGGAGTAAACCATGAGTTTATAGGTGAAACTCTTTTAGGAGGAGCGGAATATCGAGCAAATAAAATGACATTTGAGAAAGGCATTGGCGATACACCTGAGGATTGGTATATTGTTTACAAGGACCGTAACTCAGATTTATTAGCAGCTATGGCATACATTGTAACAAGTGGCGAGAAAACGGTTGAAGAGGCTGAAAAGGATCCGCATGTGATTACTTATGAAGCATATACTGAAGTTGGAGGTATCCCTTTTGCAACGCAATGGAATTTTTGGACGTGGAACGAAGCTGGAGAAATGAACAAGTTGCTTGGAAGTGCCACCGTAAGTAATATAGAGTTTACAGAAAAAGAAGGAGATATGTTTCAGCTTACTGCTTCTCTAGCGAACTAAATACTTTACTTTTAGTTTAAATCAAGCATTCCCTCCTTCAAATCTTCGTCCGCGGGTTCATCGCAAAACCATATTCCGAATAAGGCTTTTTTGAAATTTAGACCAGGTATGGTAGTCAGTTTTATTCCATTTTTATGAACTTCTGTTCCGGTATCTTTAATGTAGGCAATTACAAAATGGTCGCCTATTTGAATTTCTTCGTTAAACGAAGCTTTAAATAATGCAATTTTTGCCTTGAACTGGTTTGTATTTTGATTCGTAGAATGATCAAAGCCATCATCAATTGCAGTTAGCATTTTTTCTGAAGTAATAAAACTCGAAACAATGTCTAAGGTAATTGCCATAGATTCATCCTGATTTATAACCGCCTTTGAATTTTTTGTTTTTGTGCTCAAATACAATGCTCCTGCATATAAATCTAAAAAAAAATTCTCTCGAAGGCCTGCACCGTTAAAGTTTAATGTTGTTGAATTTACTTCAATTGTTTTTGCAGGGGTAACGCCAGATATTTCAGTTTGTGCTGAACTGAATTGAAATGTGAAAAGAATACTGGCAGCAAGAATGAATACTTTCATCGATTTAGTTTTGTATAAAGTAGGATTTTCGAACTACTCACCAATAAATGGACCATACTATGGAAGAGTTTGGTTGTTGATTTTCTGGAATTCTAGACCGAGCATAAATTATCGAGCTCAGGTGATTAGATTTGTAACAGCAAACTGAATCACTCATTTCATGATCAACAATAGGAAAGTAGTCGTAGTAATGCCGGCATACAATGCATCTCAAACCTTGGAGCAAACATATGCTGAGATACCCTTTGATATTGTAGACGATGTGGTAGTTGTTGACGACTGCAGCAGCGACAACACCTTAGCTAAGGCAAAGGAGTTGGGTGTTCACCACGTGATCCGTCATGAAAAGAATGCCGGTTATGGAGGCAATCAAAAAACCTGTTATAATTATGCGCTGAATTTAGGTGCGGATATCATTATTATGGTTCACCCTGATTACCAATATACGCCGAAGTTGATTCCAAGCATGTGTTATTTAATTGCCAACGATGTATTTCATGTTGTGTTGGGCTCAAGAATATTAGGAACCGGAGCGCTAAAAGGAGGCATGCCACTTCACAAATACATTGTGAATCGAATTCTTACCTTCATTCAAAACATTTTAACAGGAGCCAAACTTTCGGAATACCATACCGGCTATCGTGCTTTCTCGCGAGAGGCTATTCTGGCAATCAACTATCAAGAAAATTCAGATAATTTTGTATTTGACAATCAAATGCTGTCTCAGCTCATTTATAAAGGTTATGAAATTGGAGAGGTGAGCTGTCCTACAAAATACTTCAAAGAGGCGTCATCCATTAACCTGAAAAATAGTTCTATTTATGGGCTAGGCGTCTTAAAAGTTTCAGTGCAACACCGTTTGCAAAAATGGGGATTGCTCAACAGCTCTCAATACAACTAGTATGGTTCTAGTTCGGTTTGATTAGAAAAATGTGTGCATTCGATTGAACTGGTTTTTTCAGTTTAAATTTAATTAGACTTAACGTTTGCCGTTTGGAATTGGCTGTTTGAAAAATTAACTTTGCCATCCAATTTTAAAAAGAAAACTATGTCAAATGCAGTATTTAATCCGCCGGTAGCGATTAACGAACCAATATTATCATATGCTCCTGGAACTCCCGAAAGAGAAGAATTACGAAAGACTGTAGCTGCTTTTAGAGCACAGCAGATGGATATTCCAATGTTTATCAATGGAAAAGAAGTAAGAACTGGGAAAGCGGTTAGCATGCATCCTCCGTATGACCACAAGCATAATTTAGGTCAGTTTCACATGGGAGGCGCTACGCATGTGAAAGATGCTATTAATGCTGCCTTAGGCGCACGTCAAGCGTGGGCAGATTTACCTTGGGAGCAAAGAGCTTCTGTTTTCTTAAAAGCAGCCGAATTGGCCGCAGGGCCATACCGCCAAAAATTGAATGCAGCAACCATGCTGGCTCAATCAAAAAATCCTTTTCAAGCAGAAATAGACGCTGCTTGTGAGTATATAGATTTCTTGCGATTCAACGTTGAGTTCATGAGAAAGATTTATTCTGAGCAGCCAGAATCATCTGACGGAATTTGGAATAGACTAGAATACAGACCGCTTGAAGGTTTTATTTTCGCAATAACACCGTTTAACTTTACGGCCATTGCCGGAAACTTATGTGCAGCTCCTGCAATGATGGGAAATGTTGTTGTTTGGAAACCTGCTGAAGCTCAAGTGTATTCAGCGTGGGTATTAATGGAAATTTTCAGAGAAGCAGGTCTGCCTGATGGGGTAATCAACTTGGTTTATGCTGACGGACCTGAAGCAGGAGATGTTGTTTTTAACCACCCTGATTTTGCAGGATTACACTTTACCGGTTCAACAGGTGTTTTTCAGCATTTATGGAAAACAATCGGAAATAACATTGGAACCTATAAGTCATATCCAAGAATTGTTGGAGAAACCGGAGGGAAAGATTTTATAATCGCTCATGAATCGGCTAATCCAAAAGAAGTTGCTACTGCAATAACCAGAGGTTCTTTTGAGTTCCAAGGTCAGAAGTGTTCTGCGGCGAGTAGAGCTTACATCCCAGCTTCCATGTGGGAAGAAGTGAAAGGTTATGTTTTAGAAGATGTGAAGTCGATTAAAATGGGCTCACCTGAAGACTATAGCAACTTTGTAAACGCCGTGATTGATGAAAAAGCATTTGATAAAATTGCAGGATTTATTGACGGAGCGAAAGCCTCAAAAGATGCTGAGATCATCGCTGGAGGAGGTTATGACAAGTCGGTAGGTTACTTTATAGAACCAACTGTTGTTGTGGCAAGTGACCCAAAATACACCACCATGTGTGATGAAATTTTTGGACCTGTAATTACCATTTACGTTTACGATGACGCCGACTTTGAAGCTACTTTAAAACTTGTAGACGATAATTCATACGCTTTAACTGGAGCAATTTTCGCGAAAGACAGACATGTAGTAAACCACATGTGTAAAGCATTAGAAAATGCAGCGGGGAACTTTTACATTAATGACAAGCCAACAGGCGCAGTGGTAGGGCAGCAGCCTTTTGGAGGAGCTAGAAAGTCCGGCACCAATGATAAAGCCGGTGCCATGCAAAACTTAATGCGTTGGGTTTCTGCAAGAACAATGAAGGAAACTTTTGTTCCGGCAACAGATTACAGATATCCGTTTATGGGATAATTTCAAGATTATTTGACTAACAATCGCCTGTTGATGTTATCAGCAGGCGATTTTGTTTTTATACCATTTGATTGAGGAATTTTATAACATGGATTTAAATCGGTTGAAAATACCATCTTTCTTAAAAAACAAATACGCCCTCACAGCTGCGGTGTTTTTGATTTGGATTTCTTTTTTTGATGAGAACAACCTAATCACCCAATATCAGTATCATTCTGAACTCAGCAAGTTGCAAGACGAAGAAGTGTTCTACCAAGAAGAGTTGGTGAAAATTCAAGCGAGTTTAAAAGAGTTGCAAACCAACCCGAAAACCTTAGAAAAATTTGCACGCGAAAAATACCTCATGAAAAAAGACAATGAGGAGCTTTTTGTTATTGTGGAGGAAGAGTAATTACTTGCTAGGCAATACTTTCGTAGAAACTTCTCCAAAACCCACTCGCTTTCCGTTTTTCTCACAGTAACCTTTCATAATTACAGTATCGTGATCCTGAATAAATTTACGTTCAACACCATTTTTTAAGGGTACTGGTCTAGATCCTTTCCAAGAAAGTTCCAACATGGAGCCGAACGACTCTTTAGTAGGACCGCTAATGGTGCCCGAAGCATACAAATCACCGGCATGGATGTCACAACCGTTAACCGTGTGATGCGCTAATTGCTGACTTTGATTCCAATACATGTGCTTGTAATTGGAATTACAAACGGTTGAAGCTTCATCGCCCTCAGGTTGAATTTGGACTTCTAAATGAATGTCAATGTTTTTGTTTCCTGAATATTCTAAATAAGGGAACACTGCAGGGTCTTGTTTTGGTCCAGCTACTCTAAAAGGTTCCAAAGCATCTAAGGTTACAATCCAGGCAGACATAGAGGAAGCAAAGTTTTTTGCTAAAAAGGGTCCCAATGGAACATATTCCCATTTTTGAATGTCTCTTGCCGACCAATCGTTAAACAAAACCATTCCAAAAATATAGTCGTCCGCTTCGGCGGTTGAAATGCTATCTCCAAGTGGCTTTCCGTCGTAAGTTACAAAGCCCATTTCTAGTTCAAAATCCAATAACTTACAAGGTCCAAAAACAGGTGGTTCGTCGTCTTTTGGTTTTTGTTGCCCTTTTGGCCGATGAATTTCTTGTCCTGATAGGATGATTGAAGAGGAGCGACCGTGATAGCCAACTGGAATGTATTTCCAATTTGGTAGAAGGGCATTGTCAGGATCACGGAACATGGTGCCCACATTTGTGGCATGCTCAATGCTCGAATAAAAGTCAGTGTAATCACCAATTTCGATTGGCATTTCCATGCTAATGTTGCTGATTGAAATCAGTGATTTTTCTACTTCGGCTTTATTGGTCTCGTCACTTAGTAATTCCTGTATTTTATTTCTCAATTTTCGTGTGCCTGATTTCCCTTTTTTCATCATTGGATTTAGCTTGTCAGCCTCAAAATCACTTGCAATAAAACCTAGGTTGTTTAACAATCCTGCCGAAAAAAGCACACTCAAGTCTACAGCAAAGTCGCCAATTCTGCTCGCTACTTTTTTACTGTTATTGTGGTTAACTACACCAAAAGGTATGTTATAAATGCTAAAATCAGAAGAAGAATCTACTGTTACCCACGATTGTTTAAGCTCGCCCATAGTCAAGAAATAAATTTTTAGATTGAAAGGGCAAAGGTAACAGAAACAAAAATTCTTACCTTAAAACTGCAACGGAAATTGATTTTTTTTCGTCTTTGCTAAATAATTTAATGAAAGCTTTGTTTCATTTAATCTGTTTTGGTTAAATTAGCAAGCCTGATTTAGTGTGACATTAGTCTAAATACGTATGAAAAAAATACTCTACTCCCTGGTTTTAGGTTCATTTTTGTTAATTGCTGGTCAATCAGCTAAGGCTCAACAGCCCGGAATTACAAACTTGTTTTGTGAAGACTTTGATGGACCAGTTACTCAATGGGGGACAACTTCGGGCTCTTTTGGTGTTCTCAATCAAGTCCCGTGGTTCCGTGTTACAGACGTAACCAAAAGTGGGAGTCCTGGTGCAGCAGCGGATACAATAAGTCCTAGAAATAACTCGTTTCTTTCTACCCCTCTTATTGATGTTTCGGGTTTTACATCTATCAGCCTTTCTTTTGATCACATCTGTTACATTGAAGGTTTAGATGCTGCAAGGGTTCAATATCGTTATCATAATAGCGGTCCAAACTGGACTGACGTTCCGGTTGCGAATTATAATGGCCCTTCAAGGTACGACCAAACCCTTCCGGGCATTCCAAACAACAGACCTTATAAGTTTGACAAAAACTCTCAAGCGCCAGGTGTTTGGAGAGGAACGACTAATAACTGGATTTGGGATGCTATCAACTCCATCCCAGCTTGGGTACGGGAAGATTTTAACGTAACATCTATTGTAGCAGCAATGCCAGCAAGTGCAAACGATTCTATTCAATTTAGATTACTATATGAGGATGATCCTGCATCGCTTATCGGTAGGGCAGGGGAACACATCTGGTACGTAGATAATTTTTGCGTGAAAGGGGGTAATTGTGACTTAGTTCCACCAATAATTACCTTTACAGATCCACCAATAAATTACCCAAATCGATATGAAGATAGAGTTTACTTAAATGGGCCATGGATTTTTGATGGTGTGGTTACTGATAATAGAGGTCAAGTAGATACGGTTTACGTAGCGTATACTGTTCTTCGAGAAGACCCAACGACAAATATATTTGACGATACCGTTATTGTCGACACAGCCGGAGCTGCGAGATTAGCAGGTGGTAACTTTAGATCTATCATTCAACGTTTATTGCCGAACGGAGATACTATTTTCCCTGGTGATTCTATTATTTGGAAGTTTGAGGCGATAGACGGTAGTGCTTGTGAAAACTTTGCACAAGAGCCTCCACGAGCCGGTAGTTTTTCACGATTTTTAGTTAAACCTAACTTGCCGCCATCTTGTCGAGATGCTGAGATACGATATGATTTTCCTTATGTTGAAGATTTTGAAGGACAGCCTTTTAGAAGATCTACTACGTTTATCGGTGATGGATGGACAAATGTGTCGGGTGACTTCCACAACTGGTGGGTAGAAAATCAACCTTCTTCACCGCAGGGCCAATATAGAATTTTAACGGATCATCCCGGTGGAGGAAACTACTTATATGTTGAATCTTCAAAAATATCAGGAGGCAGTTACAAAGATAGTTCAGCATTCTTGCTTTCACCTTGCTTTGATTTTACTGAATTGCAAAATGGGTTGATACGATTTTACGCCAATACCAATACACCGACAATTACAGATTCAATTCGAGTAGATATTTTTGATCCTACACCTCTTCCAGGTTTTCCAAATGGGCAGTTTGTAAAAAATGTTATTCCTTCTATTAAGGGTAACAGAGGCGATAATTGGCTACCATACGAATTTTCAACTTTTCCATACAGGCAATATGTAACACAAATTAGGTTTGTCGGTACACCATCAGGTAACGGTGGGTTAAATGATATGGCGATTGATTCGTTCAAAATTATACCGGCTCCACTAATTGATGTTAGGGCCAACGAAATTATAGTTGAACCTTTTATTCCTAGTCAAAGAAATGCGTCTAGACAGGAAATGATTGTAAACATTCAAAACTTAGGTGTGGATACAGCAAGGAATTTGGTGTTGGGTTATTCAGTTAGTCAAAATGGTTCAGAATTATGGAGAGTTGATAATTTCGTGGCTTCAGAATCTTTAGCTCCAGGGGAGAATAAAAACATCTCTTTTGGAACAGGTGCTACTAGCACTTATGAAGTTCCTTTGGGACAGTACACCATGGAGGCTTGGGTGACCTATGCAGGAGATGCTATTCCGCCAAACGATACAACTCGATCAAATGGCAGAGGATTGCTCTATGCAGATGGGAATAAGTACATGGACAACTTTGACGGTGATACCTTATGGACTGTGCTCGTCGACGAAGACTCTTTGACCAACAACTGGGAATTAGGAACGCCAAACTATGATTACACATACTCGGCATATTCAAATTCAAATTCTTGGGATATTTTATTAGGCCGAGGATATACCGGTGATGGAAAAACAACTACCCTGCTAACCCCTTTCTTTGACTTTACAACGGTTGACGATGCGATTATCTCCTTCATAAATAACAGAGATATAGACGTAGCAAAAGATGGAGTGTTTATCGAATATTCTTTTGATAGAGGACTTACATGGGACTCTTTAAGTGGTCTTGGAGACCCAGGAAGAATTAAGTGGTACAACTCCTTCCTTTCTGCGGGTGGCTTTGGAGGTTCACCAGTATTTTCAGGAACTACTTATTGCTTTGGCAATACTTGGGCAGGATTTCTAGAGAGTGAACTGCAATTGCCTGCTTTCTTTAATAATCGCCCTGAAGTACTGTTGAGATTCACTTTCTTCGCCGAGATTGGAGGAAGAGGGAATGATGGAATGTCAATTGACAACTTCTTAGTTTACGATCCAGATCCGCTTGATTTGCAGGTTCAGCATTTTGTTAGTCCTACTTCAAGATGTGACTTGCAACAAGATCAAAAAATAAAAACAATTATCAAAAACAGAGGATTAAATACAGTGACTTCATTTTCTATGGAATACACTGTGATTAAGCCTGATAATACGACCGAAACGAAAACAGATGTAATCAATAGAACAATTGCACACCGAGATACGATTCACGTAACTTCTCAATCTACTTTTGATATGTTTGGTTATGGAGATTATAGGGTACAGGCAAAAGCTATTTTGCCGAATGATTTTTGTGGAATTAACGATACATTAATCAGAACAATTGAAAATGTAGAAGGCTGTAGCTTGCGGTTTAAAATTGAAACTTCGAATGTGGTGAACTTACAACAGCCTTGTGATTCTTCAGTTTGGAAGTTCAATTACTCATCTAGCGACGGTAGAAGTTATCAAATTTCTAGAGCGTATAACGACCCTAGAACATTGATTAACCTGCCAATTGGTCGTATAAATACTGAAATTAATGATTTGTTTATATGTATGAAGAGTGATTCTGATGTTGAATTTAGGTTAGACGATAAGGATAGCTTGATTACAAATTACTCTTTCATAGCCTACGACGGTCAAAATGACACGACTCTTTACAGGGAAATAATTGGTGGTCCTGATTCACCAATACAGCGATTTAAGTGGGTGTGTCCTCCGGAAAGATCTGCTACTCCTATTAAAATAATTTTGGATAACGATCGGATTCAATTGCCTGTAGAAAAGAAATATGACGTTGCAGTTCGAGTGTTAAACAATGGTTTGGATAGTTTAGATGGCTTTAGGTTGTATTTTCAAATAGATGATCAGCCTCCAATCGAGAAGATACAAAATCACCCTTCTCCGAACGAGTTGCGGTACAATCGAGCTAGAATATACCGTATTGACTCTTTGCTTTTAACTGAGGGGCCGCACATTTTGAAAACGTGGACTACTTTACCAAATAACCAGCAAGATTTAAGAGTTTCTGATGATACCTTAATATTTCCTTTCACAGTATTAAGCACTGTGCCAAGCAATGTATTTGGTGGGCCTGTCGATCCAAATGCTGATCCGAATGACCCAAATACAGCTAACGCCGACGCTTACTGTGTAAGCTTTGATGATCCAGCTGAAATGCCATGGATTGCAGCTAACCCATATACCTTGTCTCAGTTTAACAAAGTATTTGATGTTGGAACACCGTCTTCTCCTAATATTAATGGAGCTTTTAGTGGGACCAATGCATGGGGAACCAGGATTGATACCAATTATGAGAATAACGAAGAAGCTATGTTATTGTCACCTTTGTTTCCGGTTGTTAAGGATTCCTGTTATAAAATTAGCTTCAAACACAATTTCTTCATATTAGATTCACTGCACGATGGAGGAACAGTTAGAATGTTAAATGGAAAAGGAACAGGTAATATACTAGACTACTCAGATGATTTTTGGGACCAAGTTGGAAGTGTTTCTATCGATGATACACTTTCATTAAATCCATTGAGAATTCAAACAAGAGTGGTAACGCCGTTGGGTGATACTATTTTTGCTGAGCAAAATGGTTGGTACAAAACCCGTCATATTCTTTCCATACCTAATAACACAAAAAACAGTGGTTGGACAGGCAATTCAAATGGTTGGGTAACTGCAGAAAGTGTTCTCAGACCGACGAAAACATTTAAAACCGCATTAATGTGGCGATTTGAATCAGATGGTTCGAATGTAAGTGATGGCTGGGCAATCGACGATTTCTGTATTGAACAGTTACCGCCGTCTTCATGTTATCCTGTTTCGGTGAATGAAAACAACATTGCAGTTGATGCTGTGTACTTAGGACAAAATATTCCTAACCCTGCAAGCGGAAACACAGTTGTACCATTTTACTTGCCAGAATCACGTACTGTCGATTTTACGGTAGTAAATATCTTGGGTCAGCCAATTTATACTGAATCTCAAAATAGACCAAAAGGTGATGGTTTCATTGAAATTGAAACACAAAACATTGCCGGAGGTATCTATTACTATACCTTAGTTGTAGATGGAGTTCCATTCACAAAAAGAATGGTGGTCACTAAATAATAAAAAATGAATGGGACCTCAAGTAGGGCCCATTTTTCAATACACATATGATGAAAAGATTAATATTCATTCTTTGCTTTGTGACAGCTTTATCAGCTTCATCACAAACGGTGCTTTTTTCTGAAGATTTTGAATCAAGTCCGATTTCAATGACAGACAACTCAACTGGCACAGCCTCATGGGCTCTTAACTCAACATTTCAAAATGGAGGACTGAATTCCGATTCAGCTAGAGTGGTGCAAGGCGATACCCTGAGAATAGAATCAAATACTTTTAGCACAGTAGGTTTTACTTTTGTGAATTTATATTTCAGCCAAATTTGTAAAATAGACTTTTTTGATCGTGCTATTGTGGAGTATTCAATTGACAATGGTTCTACTTGGACACTGTTAACAGCTACTGAGTACATAGGTACGGGGTTTTTAAATAACAACGCATTCTCCGCAGTAAGTTATACTGTTTGGGACATTGCCAATGCAGCAACTGTTCTTGCAAACTCTTGGTGGCAAAATGAAAACTTTGATTTAAGTGCTGCAGGCGGTCAACCTCAAGTGAAAGTGAGATTCTCGCTTATAGATGCTGATAACAATGGACCTAGAAGTAATTATGGTTGGTTAATTGATGATGTAGAGGTGCTCGGATCGCCATGTGAAGTAATCCCTCCAACCATCGCTTTAACAGGTACTATCTATCAAGGAAGTATTTTTGGCACCGGTCCATATTTAATTGAAGCGGACATTCAAGATGCAAGCGGTATCGCTACAGCTTCTTTAGAATATACAGTGAATGGTGGTAGTTTAAATACCCTCACCATGTCCAACACTAGTGGAAACATCTATTCTGCTACAATTCCCGCTTCAACAGTGGGAGATACAATTTGCTATACCATACGAGCGACAGATAATACTACTTGCGCCAATGCGAATCAATCTCCTGGAACTGGCTGTTTGCAGTTTATTGTTAATCCAAATGCACCGCCAAATTGTGTTGGCAACCCAATTAGCAGTTACAACTATGCTGAAACATTTGCCACGTTCACTCCGGGTAATGGCTCAAATACACCCGGAACCTTAAACAACAATTGGCAGAATTCGTCCACTTCAACACACAGTTGGTTTGTAGCTGCAAATACTCAGTCTGGTGGTACAGGGCCTTCTGCTGATCATAGTCCTGGAGATACTAATTTTTTGTATGTGGAAGCGTCAGGATCTTTTAGAAATCAAACAGCAATTATTAATACACCATGTTACAACTTTAGTGGCTTATCTGCACCTAAATTTAGTTTTTGGTACCACATGTTTGGGAATCGAATGGGCGAGCTTCATGTAGATATATACAATGGTAGGGCATGGGTTTTAGATGTCACACGACCCATAATTGGAAATCAAGGTAACAATTGGTTATTTAGGGAGGTTAATTTAACAGCTTATGCAGGAAACATTGTTCAACTTCGATTTAGAGCTATTGTAGGTAACGGATTTCAGAGTGATATTGCAATTGATGATATTGAAATAATTGAACCCATTGCCGCTGATCTAAACCTAGTCAATTTCGTAACGCCAAATGCCTCAAGTTGTAATGGTTCATCAACCGAGTTTGTTACTGTTGAAATTGAAAATTTAGGAAGCCAAGCACAGGACACAATTCCATTAGTTTATCAAGTAAATGGAGGAACCATGATAAGAGATACTGCATTTTTTAACTTAATGCCAGGTATGTCATTCAACCACACGTTTCAAACACCTTTTAACATGTCTACTGCAGGAACATATGACTTGAACGCCTGGCTAGAGTTAGCAGCAGATGGACAAAGCTCAAATGATTCGGTTATTGGTTATCAAGTGACAACAAACAGTATTCAAACTAATTTCCCAGATACTGTTACATTTGACAATTTTGTAGTAGGGACACCGGGAGTGTTTTTAAATGGATGGAGTAATAGCCCACAAAATTCATTTAACTGGTTTGTAAATGTAGGCAACACGCCTTCGGCAGCAACAGGCCCAACGGGAGATACAACTACTGCCTTGGGTACTGGTAAATATGTGTACTATGAAGCAACAAATGTGCCTCAAGGAACGCAGGGTTCTTTCTTTAGCGGATGCTTAGACTTGAACGCAACCAATCGCCCAGAATTGAAATTCTACTATCACATGTCAGGTATCGAGATGGGAGAATTGCACTTGGATTTAAGCTTAAATGGTTTCTTAATTCAAGATATTATTCCAGCCATTACAGGCGACCAAGGAACGGCTTGGATAGAAAGAACGGTCGATCTTACGCCTTACAAGGGAGATGTTAGAATAATATTTAGAGCGGTTCGGGGTTCAGGCTTTAGAAGTGATATCGCGGTGGATCAGGTAAGTCTGCGTGATGCATTACCGGTAGGAATTGCAACAAACGAAAATCAAAATGAAATTAGCTTCTTTCCAAATCCGATTAAAGATGTACTTCGAATAAAAAGTACAGAAGCGTCAAGAATTCAGGTATTGAATATGTTGGGCTCCATCGTAGAAGAAACTTACATTAGAAAAGGAATGAATCAAATCAATGCATCAAGTTGGACTCCCGGAGTTTATTTTATTCGCGTATCTAATGGTGCTCAATCAAGCACGCAAAAAGTTATAAAACAGTAAGCGTTAATCCTACGTTTAAAGATCAAATGAAGGTTCTGGAGCTCGCTTTAGAGCCTTCTTTTTTGGCTTAATAGAACCAACGAACATAATGTTTATTAGCTCCTCGTCATTCGTAAGCAAGGTTTTGGAAATACCCTCAACAATTCCAACGGCTTCATCAGATTTGTAAGTTCTTGAAAAAGGCTCGAAAGTATTATCTACGTAGCTCAATTCAATACTCGTTTTAACAACTTCTCCGTTGGTTACAGTTACTTTACCTAAAAAGCAATCTGCAAAACGGCCTTTTCGTATGGTAATTATTACGTCATCGTAAGTTCCATCTTGTACTTCATTGGCACCTCTTATTTCAAATACTTTAGCATACTTTTGATAGCAGGTTGCACTTTCTTGAGCATTGACAAATACCGTGCAAACAAGCAGACCTGCTGCAATTAGAAGTTTTTTCATTCTTGTTGATTTTCAGTAAAAGTAAAATTACCAGCTAAACCCGTGCTTCTATTTTAATATTTATCTCAAAGGGAGATTGTTGATAACCTCAATTATCGATATGTATTTCCCGGGTGAACAAAGGTTAACGTATACTTAGAGAGGGTTCTAACCGGCTCACCTGCTTTCATTCCTGGTTTCCAAATGATTTTTTTCAGTAACCGAATAGTTTCTTCGTTGCATCCACCCGCTAAGGGTTTTGTGATTTTGAAGTTGCTCGCAACTCCATTTTTTTCAATGACAAACACCACCTTAACTGTACCCGAAATTAATTGTTGTAGTGCCAATGCCGGATACCTGATGTTGTCAGTCACAAAATCGTTTACACTCTTAAAATCTCGGACCTTAGAAGCAGTATCTACTTGACTCTTAATAAAAACAGTAGCATGTTCGGAGCCTACAGGGGGTAACAGCCTTCTTCGTTCAGCTTTCTTATACTTTTTTGGATCAAACGTGACTTTGATCTGCTGCTCGCCGATTCTTTTGCCTTTCCTGATTTCATCCTTTTCCCAAACTATTAACTCTACCAAGCGAATTGCTTCTTTGGCAAAAAGATTGTCCTTTTCAAGATCGGTGAATATGGTGTCTATTTGCCCAGTCCAATCAACTCTCAGGACAACAAACACTTCTTGAGACTGCTTCATTTCAAGTGAAGTAGGCGGGTAGATCATCTGGCTTTCTACAAGGTATTCCACCTCGTTTTCTCCACCCGCAGGGGATGCAGGGAATTTATTGCCATTAAAAAACTCAACTTGTTGTGCAGTAATGGAACTGAATGAGGCTAAAAATAGAATGATTGTGAATGTTTTAGACATATTTAATTAACTTTCCGCTAAGTTATTCAAAAGAAACAAGAATGTTGGTCAAGACCTTTGGTAGTGCTGTTCAAGGAGTGGATGCAATTACCATTACGGTAGAAGTAAATGTTGGACAGGGAGTAAATTTTTTACTTGTTGGCTTGCCAGATAGTGCGGTGAAAGAATCGCAGCAGCGCATTGATGCAGCGTTAAAGAATAACGGATATAAAATTCCGGGAAAAAAAGTCGTCATTAACATGGCGCCTGCTGATATTCGTAAGGAAGGCTCTGCTTATGACCTCACTTTGGCGGTTGGAATTTTAGCCGCTTCAGAACAAATCAAGCATGAAAAGGTAGGCGATTTTGTAATCATGGGAGAGCTCAGTTTGGATGGTGGATTGCAACCTATGAGAGGGGCCTTACCAATAGCGATTCAAGCGAAACAAGAAGGGTTTAAAGGCCTCATTTTGCCCAAACAGAATGCCAGAGAAGCGGCAATTGTTAGTGGGTTAGAGGTGTATGGTATTGAAAATATTAAAGAAGCGATCGAATTTTTTAATGATGAATCTGAGCTTGAAAGAACGGAGTTAAATACCCGGGAAGAGTTTTATAAAAGTTTAAATGTCGCCGACTTTGACTTTGAAGATGTAAAAGGGCAAGAGAACATAAAACGGGCATTAGAAATTGCCGCCGCGGGCGGGCATAACGTAATTCTTATTGGTCCACCGGGAGCCGGTAAAACAATGCTAGCAAAAAGATTACCAACTATTTTGCCGCCCTTAAGTTTACATGAAGCATTAGAAACAACAAAAATCCATTCAGTTGCAGGTAAAATGAATGCAGAGGATGCATTAATTACACTGCGACCGTTTCGATCGCCTCATCATACAATTAGCGACGTGGCATTAGTTGGAGGGGGAGGGTTTCCTCAGCCAGGGGAGATTTCTTTAGCACATAATGGTGTGCTGTTTTTAGATGAATTACCTGAATTTAAGCGGACTGTTTTAGAGGTTATGCGACAACCAATAGAGGAGAGGAGGGTAACTATTTCTAGAGCTCGTTTTACAGTCGATTACCCTGCTTCATTTATGTTGGTGGCTTCTATGAACCCATGCCCGTGCGGGTATTACAATCACCCAGATAAAGAGTGCATGTGTGCCCCTGAAATGGTACACAAGTATTTGAATAAGATTTCAGGTCCTCTTTTAGATCGAATTGATTTACATGTGGAAGTGACTCCGGTGAATTTTGAGAAATTGGCCGAAACGAGGCTTTCAGAAAAGAGTGAGAAAATTAGGGAGCGAGTGGTTGCAGCAAGAGAAATTCAAACTCAGCGATACAATGATCACCCCGGTATGCACTCTAATGCAATGATGGGCTCTAAGCAGTTGAGAGAAATTTGCAGAATTGATGAAGCAGGTCAAGCGCTCTTGAAACAAGCAATGGAAAAATTAGGGCTCTCGGCAAGAGCTTACGATAGAATTTTGAAAGTTTCTAGAACCATTGCTGACCTTGCAGGTTCTGAAAACATAGAAACAGACCATTTAGCAGAAGCTATTCAATACAGAAGTTTGGATAGAGAAGGGTGGGCTGGTTAATTTTGAAACAATGAAAAAGTCTTACACCATTTTATACCTTTTAATCGCTTTTATTGCATTCTCTGGTTGCGAGGAAGAAGGGGATCCATTAACTCTAGAGGATCTGTATAGGTTGAATGGGTTACCCACCAAGCGCTTTGAAGTGAGTTTAAATGGGTTTCAATTTGAAACCAATACAGCCAGTGCGCTAAAGACCAATACTGCTTTAGCTATAGAAGCAAGCGGGAGCGGTGTGAACTATGAACTGGGACTAACAGGTTTAGAAGAAAGGGAGTATTTTGGGAATGGCAATGAGTTAAATGTTTTTCTGAATTATAAGGATGCAGGAGGGTTGTTATTTAGCACCACTAAAACTGGTGATACCTCAGATTTGGAAGTAGAAATCACCAATTATGATGTTGAGAAAAATGTTGTGTCAGGTAAATTTAAAGGTACTTTGTTGCAGCTGAATGGAGATCTTGAATTAAGTGTAACCAAAGGTTCTTTTTTGGAAATACCCATCACTCGATTGGCTTTTGGAGAAATGACGGCAAGGATAGACAATGAGCAATTTATTGCAGAATCGTGCTCTTTTACGAGCAATACTAATGGTGGCTTTACCTTCGATACATTTTTAGGAGTAGGGAATGATGATTCAACGTCACTAAACATTACAGTTCAAGAAAAAATTCAGGAGCGAGAATATCCATTTTCGTCAGGTGCAATAACGGCAACGTACAATCCAAATACATTTTCTGCGAATATCTTCAAAAATCAATACGATGCTGACGCAGGCAGTTTAACCATTTCTAAAATAGATACCGTTAACAATACTGTTGAAGGAAGCTTCAACTTTGCGGTAAGAAATGCGTTTGGGGAATTAATCAATATTTCTCAAGGACAGTTCAATGCCTTAATAAAATAGCTCCCGGTGTCTTAGTGTAGGGTAGTATTCGCGCCGATGGCGTGATCATCCCTTTTTGTCAGTTATTATTTTTTACGCTCATACATTATTCAGAAACTCTGTTCAATTAATTATTTTTGCGACAAATTCGGGATGTAGCTTAGTCCGGTTAAAGTGCGCGTCTGGGGGGCGCGAGAGCGGTGGTTCGAATCCACTCATCCCGACTTAGCGAGAGAAATTGGAATAATATCCGTTTCTCTCGCTTTTTTGTTGCTCGAAACTACCTTCAATTGTGGGATTGGAAGGAAAAAGCTATTTACCCTAGAAGTTCGAAATCGTCTGTTTTCCCAATCATAGGTAATTCCCTCTGGAAACACTATCTTTTGCAATCTCTCACTATTCTCAAAATCCTCGAAAGTCCACATGGAGTTGAGTTTAGAGCAAATTTCAACCGTCCATTCTACACATCTTTCAAGGTTCGAACTTTTTATCATCGAATTTTCAATGAGTGCTTGAATTTCCTCTTTTTCTTTAATAAGTCGTGTATGGTGTTTATTGAAAAGCTCTTTTGATATTTCCTCGTCTATGTATCGTTCTTCTAATCGTTCTAACTTATTGGAAACTTTTGTAAGATTAGAGCGGTAGTCTGTAATTCCTTCTTCTACATCTTTATGATAAAGCTTGAAGACGTGCTTTAAGTGTTTTTCAATCAGTTCTGCTGCTTCTGGTCTTATATTATATTGCAATAAAAAAGTTTGGAAATCTTCATGTAACTTCTTTTGACTAATATTTCTTCTACAACCTTTCGTTCTACATTTGTAATAGTACAGATTCTTTTGTTTCTTATAATATCCTGTTGTCGGCTGTCCACAGTCTCCACAATTGGCAAATCGTTTTAAAGGTAATTGCTGATTTGTTTCTGAAGAAAGAAGTTATTTGAATTTCTTATTCTAAAGCCATTTAAAGAGCGTTAGTACATCTAAATGCACTAACGCTCTAAAAATTATTATTTCCTTACTAGGTTTGAGATATTGAAGTCGATTTTTGAGTAAGACTTCATATCTATTATAATCTAAAAATAAATCCACCATTCGCTACAAAACCATCCGTTGGAGCCCAAATTTCAGTAAAGGTTGGATCACTATGAGGAGGAAGCACCATATCCTGATAACGAGATTGCCTTGCATCAGTAAAGTTTTCAAAGTTGATGAACAGGCTTAATCGCTCAAATTCTCTCATGACCATAAAGCCCATCATCCAATAATCTCTCGTTTTGCTGTTATCGCTCAACAATTGTTCTCCTGTGTAATACACTTCATATCCAATACGCCATTTCTCTTCTACTTCATACATTAAAACTCCTCCTGCATTATGTCTCGGAGTTAATGGCTTTTGATTGTTGATGTTGTTGTAATTCAACTGTGCATCAATAAAAGCGTATTGAAGAAACAGCTTAAAATCTTCATAACCGAATTTGATATTGGTTTCAAATCCTCTGCTATCAATCGTTCCATCTGCATTAACGAATAAGTTCGTTACACCATTATTTTGCAAAACAATGGGTTGGTCAAGCTGAGTGTAAAAGAACAATTGATTAATTGAAAACGAAACCTTGTCAGCAATTACCGTTTTGTAATTCACATCAAAGTTTCCACCGATGGATGTTTCTACTTCTGTGGTTGATTGATTAATTGGCTGAATGTTTCTAAAGGTTAGCCTTTCAGCATCCTCCGTAAAGATAGTTGGTAGTTTGTAGCCATAACCACCGCCAATTCTTCCTGAAAGCTTTCTACTCGCTTTGTAAAGCAATGAAACTTTAGGCAATACAAAAGTTCCGTAATCCAAATTATGGTCTGTTCTTAAACCTGTTTCAATTGAAATTTTATCGCTTGCATTCCAAGTATTCTGAACAAATCCGCCTACAGTTGTGAAATTGTAATCTCTTGAAAGAGAATCTACAGCACTTGGTTCATTGAAGTTATCGGTAAACAAGTTGGCTCCGAAAATCCAATCCATTTTTTCGCTATTTAGGGAATAAGATGCTTCGGTAAAACTTCCTAATTGCTTTCCTTGAAACTCAAAGTTTGGTATCTCAATATTTCTGTCGAAGTAGTTGAAACTGTTTTTAAAAGTGAATTGCTTGTTGTCGTTAAACTTTTTCTCAAACTGTAATTGAGTAGAATAACGATTGGATAGGTTTTGCTCTGAAAAAGTGTGTATGCTATCTGCTTCGTTATCGATTACCTTTAAATCTCCACCCAATCTATCTTCCCATGTTCCGTTCACTCCAAACCATAAGGTGGTTTTATCATCAATGTAATAGAATAGCTTTGGATTAATGCTCAATCCTCTAACTTTTGGAATATCAGAAAAGTCATCGTTGTTAGGGTCGTAGGGTGTTTGTCGGTTTGCCGAGGCATAAAAAGTATAACCTAACTTTTCATTACGCTTAGAAGCGAAGGCGTTTAAAGTAGTTCCCAAAGCAGAAGTTTGGTTTAACATCAAACTTAGTTCGGGTTCATCTTTATTAGGTCTTTTGGTAACAAGATTTACCAAGCCTGCGATTGCTCCACCGCCATAAAGCGTAGAAGCACTTCCTTTAATAACTTCTACTTGTTGCAAATCTAAAGGAGGAACTTGCATAACACTCAGACCACCTGAGAATCCACTAAATAAGGGAAATCCATCCCTTAAAAGTTGAGTGTAACGCCCATCTAACCCCTGTATTCTTAAACTTTGATTCGCTGAATTGGCAGAAGTCTGTTGAATTTGTATGCCTGTACTTTCTCTCAATATCATTGCGATATTAGTAGAGTTCATAATGGCTTTTTCGCCTAATTCTTCGGCTGCAATTACTTCTGTTCGGGTAGGAATTTCATCTATGGTTCGGCTACTTCTTGTAGCAGAAACTACGACCTCTTCAAGCTCTTCGCCCGGAGATAGAAATACAGTAATGGTATCGTTTGGGGTTGCATTGACAGTTTTTGATTCGGATTCGTAACCAATGAAGGAAAAGACAACGACTTGATTTCCTGTAGGAAAATTCTTGATTGTTAATAATCCGTCAATATTGGCAGTAGCTCCAATGGTTGTGCCTTTAATTATTGCTGTAGCCCCAATTAAGGGTTCTTTTGTTGTTTCATCTTTTATGATAGCATTGAATGAGTTTTGAGCCATTGCCACATTGCCTAAAAGAAGAAACAGATATAATAGTTGTTTCATCTTAGAAAATAAGAGTTAATAATGCCTTGAATTAGGATTCTAATTCACAGGTGTTTTGAGAAATGAAAAAGGCAATTAGGCTTTAGGAGGTCGCCACAAACCAAATGATGAAATAGAAATAAACGTCCGTGCTTTATCAACATGCTCTATGGTTGAAAATGCAACGCTTAACTCGTTAGTTATTTGCATTAATACAAAGTTGGTTTGGCAGCAATTGCAAACACAGAAGGGAGAGCAATTGTCAGCGTCTGAATGGTCGCCATGCTCATCTTGGGTATGAAATTGAGATTCCACCTCTGTCAACTCTCCACAAGCAGAATCGCAAGGAATGGTGGTTAAAATAGTAACCAATACAGCCAATATTATGGAAGCAAATCTCATTGGAGACAAAGATAAAGTTTTAAACTTATTTTTCATCAGTTTTCTATTCTGCATGTTTCTTGATCTAATTCAGTTTCTACTGTGCAATGGTCAAAGTGATAAGGTTGCAAGCTCTTTTTAATGTCCTTTTTGATTTGCAAAAGTTGATTTAAACTATTGATGTTTTTCAATTTTAAATGGGTACTAAAAACATGGTGTTCTCCTTCTTGCGACCAAATGTGTGTATGATGAATAGAATCTACGTTTTCAATTTGCAACAAATCAGTTTGAACTTTTTCAATGCTCATCTCATCGGGTACACCTTGAAGGAATATTTCCAAAGTTTCTTTTAGTCGTTTAACTACTCCGTACAAAATATAAGCGGCAATAAACAACGAAAGGGCAGGGTCTAAATAAGGTGTTTGTTTGAATTTTAGAATGATGGCGACAACAAGAACCGCAGCCCAACCCAAAACATCTTCCAACAAATGCCAAGAGACTACTTTTTCGTTCAATGTTTTACCACCGCTTAGTTTCCAAGCAGCATAACCATTAACTGCAACACCGATGATGGCAAAAACGATCATTCCATCTGCATCTGAAAATTCGGGTTCAATCAATCGGTTAATGGCTTCATAAATTACATACACAGACCCACCAATCAGCACCAATGAATTGATTAATGCTCCTAAAAGTGAAAACCTTTTGTAACCAAATGAAAACTTTTGATTGCCTTTCTGTTTAGATTTTTTGTCTAAATACCAAGAGATACCCAAGGAAATACTATCGCCTAAATCGTGAACAGCATCTGAAATAATAGCAACGCTATTCACATAAAATCCTCCAATTATCTCAAAAATGGTAAACCCTAAATTGAGCAGGAAAGCGGTTCTTAGGTTATTTCCTGAATGTTGATGTGAATGATTGTGTCCCATCGTTTTATCTTTTGATTTCTAATGATTCAAAGATGGTTTGAATATCTTCTTCAATTGGCAAGGGTTTTAAGGGTGGAATGTTTGCACCACCTGTATTTCCAACAGGAATAGTTCCTACAAATGATTTCACACCACCAACTAACAATCGTGGAATTTGCCCCAAAATCTCTTTACCGCTTTTTATTTGAATTCCGAAAAGCAACATTTTCCAATGAACGTATGAATGCTCATAAGGGTAAGCCTGTCCAATAACATGAGCACGTTCTAAATGCTGCCAAGCTTTGGGTAAATTATTGATTGCTAATTCTTTTTTGTAGGCTTTTAGTTCTTTGCTAAAAAAGGGTTTTAGCCTTTTGGGAATAAGTGTATTCATGTTGTATTATTTGCTTCAAAGTTTACACTTAAAGCAATGCAACACAATTGCAATTAATCGGCACAGTTGGCACATATACCTTTGTAAACCATATTTACTGATTTGGCTTGAAAAGAGGAGGGGATGTTTAATGCAGGAATACCTGTATTAGTCAGGCAAAAGGTTTCTTCGCAATTTTCGCAATGAAAATGAACGTGCTGATCTTGTGGTTCACATTCACAATTCTCTTCACACAAAGCATATTTAACTGCTCTACTGCCATCGTCAATACTGTGAATCAACTTCTTTTGCTCAAATGTTTTTAAGGTTCTGTAAAGGGTTACTTTGTCAACCTTTTCAAAAGTGCTTTCTAACTCACTCAAACTAACAGCCGATTTACTTTCCACCAATTGCTTTAGTACCAACAATCGCATACTTGTTGGCTTTATATTTTTGATGTTGAGTTTATTTTCGAGTTGGGAGTTCATATTTCAAAGATACTTCAAATGCATTATTGATTGTCTGATTAAACCTGATACAATTAGTTAGAAGGGGAATTTAGAATTAATGCTGAATCTTCTCTTACAAAAGTTCGAACTTTTGACTGCCACCCCGACAAAAAGCCTTTAAACCTAGACTTAATCTAGGTTTAAAGGCTTTCCCTAATGATAGACTCAAGTCTAACAACAAGCCTAAGATGCTAAACATCAGAGTTTAATTATACTTGCTAGGTTCGAAATCGTAGTGTAGCTAAGATTCACGAGCGGTAGTGTGCATGGTATAGCGTATGAGCTAAATTCTAAAGATTTAACTTTTTCTCTAATTCATTCCAATAAGGTTCACTAACGGGAATTTCTCGATCTTCAATATATAGTCGTGTTTTCTGAATTGAAGTGATTTTTGAACTATTAACAATAAAGGAACGATGAATTCTAACGAATTGGTTTTGAGGTAATTTTAAGTGAAAATTCTTTAGGTTTAGCTTAGTCATAATTAAGCCCGAGGTAGTGTGAATCTTTACATAATCTTTTAAGCCTTCAACAAAAAGAATATTATTCAATACTACTTTCTTTTGTTGGTAATCAGCCTTTACCCAAATAGCATCAGATATTTCTTTTTGTTCTGAAGAATCTTTTAAACGAAGTACTTTATTGGTCGCCTTTAAAAAGCGTTCGAAAGAAATAGGTTTGAGCAGATAATCTACAACATCTAATTCATAACCTTTCAAAGCATATTGATCGTATGCGGTAGTAAAAATAACCCAAGGTTTAGAAGATAAACTCGTTAGAAATGAAATGCCATCCAAGTCAGGCATTTGAATGTCTAAAAAGACAAGGTCAATCTTATTTTGCTGAATATACGTTTGAGCTTCTAAGGCATCTGTAGTTGCCAATTTGAGTTCAAGAAAAGGTGTTTTTTCTGCGTACTTGACCACAATATTCAAGGCCAATTGTTCATCATCTAAAATTGCACAGCTAAGCATCTACAGTCATTATATTTTATTGGTCTTCAAAAATCGCCTATTTGTATATTTTTTCCTAATAGAATGATGGATTTGCTACTTTAGTATCGTTCTATTATGGTAAACTCGCAATTTCTCAAAAAACTTATTAATATATTTCTGCATGCAAGTGTTTGGATTTTGTTGCTCTTGTTCTTTTATATTGCTGATGCAGAGTTGGATGAGGATAATATAGTATCGCTCATAAATCTTCCTCTCTTTATTGTGCCTTATTTGGGCCTTTTTTATTTTAATAGTCTCTTTAACATTAAACGGTATTTGTTAACGAAGCAACTCAGGAAATACTTTGCATTGTTGTTAATATCAATTGCTGTATTGCTTACTATTGTGTCATTTCTTGACTATTGGGAATATTTAAATTGTTGCACAAGTGAGGAACCGTTTTCTTTAGAGTATACCGTTTTAGATAATTTTTTCTTTTCACTTTTTGTGTTAGGCTTAAGTTTTTCTTACTCCTTCTTAATCATTTGGATGAAAAGTGAGAAATTAAAAAAGGAGTCGGAGCTCAAATTGTTGAGAAGCCAAATGAATCCTCATTTCTTATTCAATTCATTGAATACTTTGTATGCCTTGGTAAGCGAGAAAGAAGTAGAAAAAGCGGAGGATGCCATCCTTAAATTATCAGATATACTTCGTTATTCGGTTTACCAAGTAAACGACCCAAAGATTGCATTAAAAGACGAAATCAACTACATCAAAAATTACATTGCATTACAAGAATTGAGGTTAGATGGTAAAGTAAACATCTCTTTTCATTGCCAAGGGGAAATGAGCAAGGTTTCCATTGAGCCCATGTTGTTGATTCCTTTTGTGGAGAATGCATTTAAGCATGGAGTAAGCTATACTCAACCATCTAAAATAGATATTGAGCTAAGACTGAATAAGGAAGAAATCACTTTCAAGGTAATCAATACAATTAACGATAAACTTAAGAAGATGGATGAGTTTTCAGGTGTCGGAATTAAAAATGTTGTTGACCGATTGAAATTACTCTATCCTGGCCATCATAAATTAGAAATTGATCGTAAAAACGGATTACATCAGGTCTTTCTCCTAATCAAAACTTAGTTTCCATAATATCTCCCAAAAAAGCGGGTTCGTCTTCTAAATTATTCTAATGGTATACTTCGCCATCTAAGTGAGCATTAAAAAAGAAACTTCGTCGTTAATAAATTCAAAATTGAATATTGATGAGGCAGATTTTCGCATTTTTATATTTACTTTCTATCAGTCACTTTTTAGTCGCCCAAGAAAAGGATAAAGCAATACTAAGTGGATATGTAAAAGATGCTGAAAGTGGAGAAGCACTTATAGGGGCTTCGGTTTACGTAGAATCTTTACAATTAGGAGTAACCACCAATCTCTATGGCTTCTATTCTCTTTCCCTTCCAAAAGGGAGGTACAAAGTATCCATCAGCTATTTAGGATATATCTCATATACAGAAGAGGTTTCCATAGAAAATGACTTAGTCAAAGAAATAGAGATGAAGCCAAATTCTGTGCAGCTAGAAGCGGTCACTATTTCCGGCGAAAGAAGAAATGAGAATATAAAAAAGACAGAGATGAGTGCCATAAAAATGGACATTAAGACCATTAAAAAATTACCCTCGTTTATGGGGGAAAACGATGTCTTAAGAACAGTGCAAATGCTCCCGGGAGTTCAATCAGGAGGAGAAGCAACTACCGGTTTCTTTGTTCGAGGAGGAAATAGCGATCAAAATTTGATTTTATTAGATGATGCCCCGGTGTATAATCCTTCTCATTTATTGGGCATTTTCTCTGTTTTCAACCCAGATGTTATCAAAGATTTAACCCTTTACAAAGGAGGTATTCCGGCTAAATATGGTGGCAGACTCTCCTCCTTATTAGACATTAAGATGAAAGAAGGGAATTCAAAAAAAATGCAGGGTGCAGCTTCCATTAGTCCTTTATCCACTAAATTGACATTAGAGGGTCCAATTATAAAAGATAGAAGTTCATTTATTGTCTCAGGCAGACGCTCCTATGCAGATGTGTTTACCTTATTATCTAAAAAGAAAGAAACAAGGGACAGTCGAGTGTATTTCTATGACTTTAATGCAAAAGTCAATTATCGGATTAATGACAATAATAGAGTATTTCTATCAGGCTATTTTGGAAACGATGTATTGAGGTTTGGAAAAGAGCTTAGAACTTCTTGGGGGAATAGAACTGGAACTGTAAGGTGGAACCACATTTTTAACAGTAAGCTATTCATGAACAGCATTGTTTATTTGAGTAATTACAATTTTAACTTGGGAATAAAAGAAGGTATAGATGGAACTATCCAATACAAATCGAAAATTTTAGATTATGGAGGTAGAACCGATTTTACCTATTATTTAAATGCCTTGAATACCATCAAGTTCGGCCTTAGTTCAACTATTTATCAGATTCAACCCGGAAAATTTACAGGAAGCACTTTCGAAGATATTAATATTCCAAAGAGTCATGCAAGAGAGTTTGCCGCATACCTGAGCAACAACCATTCAATTAATGAAAAGTTAGCAATAGATTATGGTATTCGATACTCTTTATTTCAAAACGTTGGGAAGGCTACGGTCTATCAATTTGATAAGACAAACCCTTTAGTTTATGAAGCAAATGATACTATTTCACATGCAAAGGGAAAAGTGTTTAATGACTATGGCAACTTTGAACCAAGAATTAGTTTACGATACCAATTAAATGAGCAAAGTTCTGTTAAGGCAAGTTACAATAGAACCACTCAATATTTACACCAAGCAAGTAATTCAACAGCAGCTACGCCTCTTACGGTATGGGTTACAAGTAGCCCGAATATAAAGCCACAAATTGCAGATCAATATGCTGTAGGTTATTTTAGAAATTTGTTTAAAGATGTTTTTGAAGTTTCAGTCGAAGCTTATTATAAAGACATGCAAAACACCATTGATTTTAGAGATAATGCAAGCTTGATATTGAACGAATTTTTGGAAGGAGAATTTAGGGTTGGAAAATCTTATTCTTATGGAGTTGAGCTATTGGCTCGAAAAAATATCGGAAAATTAACAGGATGGGTAGGATATACCTGGTCGAGAACTCGAAGGAAGATTCCCGAGATTAATAATGGTAAAGAGTTTTTTGCTCCCTATGATAGAACACATGATATCTCTTTAGTCGGGGTGTATGAATTAAATAAAAGAGTCACACTTTCTAGTAATTGGTTGTTCTCAACCGGATCAGCCATCAGTGTCCCAACAGGAAAGTTTTCTTTTCAAGGAGAACAAGTTAACGTCTATTCTGACCGTAATTCTGCACGAATACCAAGTTTCCATCGCTGGGACATCTCGCTAACGCTGAAAACGAAAGACAAACCCAATCGGAAGTATCAGTCAGAATGGGCTTTCTCCGTTTTAAACACATACTTTAGAAAGAACGCCTACAACATCAATTTTAGACAGAACACAAATACTGGTAAGCCTGAAGCAATTAAAACCTACTTCTTTCCAATTTTACCTTCTGTAAGTTACAATCTTAAATTTTAAGCGATGAAAAAGATTCATATATTAATTAGCCTACTAGTAATTTTTAGTTTTGGATGTGAACAAAAGATTGATTTCCCTGTGCCGGAAGGTGGTGCTCAGCGATTGGTTGTCGATGGTATCATTACGAATGAAACTAAAGCACATCAAGTTAAACTAAGCTATTCAAGTCAATACAATAATTCTGTTATTCCTTTGGTAGAAAATGCTGTGGTTCAAATTACTGACGGTACAAATAGATATTTGTTACAAGAAATAGGAAATGGTATCTATGAAACAGATCCTTTGGTACAAGGAGAAATAGGAAAGACCTATACCTTGGAAATTAGCCTACAAAATGGAGAAGATTATAGAGCCCAAAGTACCATGCAAGCGATTGGAAATATCGATAGTCTTAGAGTTGAACTATTCACCGAAGAAATAGAAGATGGAGTTGAGGAGCTCTATGGAATCTATGCAGATGCTTTAATTTTATCTGAATATTTTATGATCGAAACAAAAGTCAATGGGCAAAAGTATGGCACCATTAGAGATATAAGGCATGAAGAGACACGGTTTTATGCTAATGGACGATTAGTAGATGAAGAAGTAAATACCCTCAATAAGGAAGACTCTAGCTTAGTAGATGGAAACAACACCGTAACGATTAGGATGTCATCCATAGATCAGAATTATCAAGAATTTTTAAATGGTTTTAATGCTCAGTTGAATCGTGGAGATGATGGACTTGGTGGGCTATTTGAAGGTCCAGCCGCAAATGTTCCAAGTAATATTAATAATGGAGCATTAGGTGCTTTTGGGGCTTTTGCTGTAACTGAAAAAAATATAATAATTAATAAATAATAACTTCTGAAAATTATATTGATTCTACTTTATCGTTTTTTAATCGATAAACTTTTCAAACAACTCCAAATCCTCCTTCAAAAAAGTTCGAACTTTTGACTGCCACCCCGACAACTAAAGCCTTCAATCGGTAGATTGAAGGCTTTTTTGTTTTTGACAATTTGTGCTTGCACAATAATTGCTCAAAAACAAAAAAGGCAAATCCCAAGCATTGGGATTTAGGCTTTAGTTGAACGCCACCCCCTTTGGATGGGCCGACTGCAAGGAGGCCAATCCACTTCGATGTTAAATTTGTGCTTGCACAAGAATTGCTCAAAAACAAAAAAGCACTTCCCAAGCATTGGGATTTAGGGCACGACCATTCTGTTAAGTATTAGTAAATAAGCTGCATCTTTTCCATGTCAATTTAAATGAAAAAAGGGCTGTTAAAAACAGCAGGCAACCGACAATTTTATTTGTTTTGATTCCCTAATTTTAGCACTCCAAAAAAAAAGAAGAGATATGTCAGAAAAGGTAGAGCACGTAAAGTGTCTAATTATAGGTTCAGGACCAGCAGGATATACTGCTGCAATTTACGCGGCAAGAGCAGATATGGCTCCGTTGATGTACCAAGGACTGCAGCCAGGTGGTCAACTTACCATTACTAATGATGTCGAAAACTATCCAGGTTACCCCGATGGGATAAATGGTCCTCAAATGATGATTGATTTTCAAAAGCAGGCAGAGCGATTCGGAACAGACGTGCGTTTTGGTTTGGTAACGAAAGTAGATTTTACTGGACCTATTCACCGCGTTTGGGTAGATGAAAAAACTGAGATTACGGCAGATTCAATAATTATTTCTACCGGTGCAGCGGCAAAATGGTTAGGCATAGAGTCAGAGCAACGTTTGAATGGTTTTGGCGTTAGTGCATGTGCAGTATGTGATGGATTTTTCTATAAAAACCAAGACGTTGTGATTGTAGGAGCCGGGGATACTGCAGCAGAAGAAGCTACTTACCTTTCTAAATTGTGCAAGAAAGTAACCATGTTGGTAAGAAAAGATGAATTCAGAGCTTCAAAAATTATGGCAGATCGAGTATTAAATACACCAAACATTGAGGTAATGTTTAACCATGAGACGGTAGAAGTTTTAGGAGAGAAAGCGGTGGAAGGTGTGTTGGCGAAAAATAATAAAACTGGCGAAGAAATTACGATTGCTTGTACCGGATTTTTTGTAGCAATTGGTCACAAGCCGAATACAGATATTTTTAAAGGCTGGTTAGACATGGACCAAACAGGTTACCTTATTGTAGAGCCTGGAACTTCGAAAACTAAAATACCTGGAGTATTTGCCTCAGGCGATGCAGCAGATAAAGTTTACCGACAAGCGGTAACAGCTGCCGGAACAGGTTGTATGGCTGCATTGGACGCTGAACGATACTTAACTGAGATTGGAAAGCACTAGAAATAATAAACATAAATTCAAGACCTGCGTCTCTTTTCGAAATGCAGGTTTTTTTTTGCAACTATTTTTATTTGATCTGCGTCTATTAACCAACTTAACAAATTGAGAATTATTTGTTATTTTTAAAATTCGTTTTTTTAAAACAATTCACAAGATGAAAGAACACATACTATCTATTGTAACTATTTTATTTATAGGGTTTAATGCAAGCGCCCAAAATTTTCACGTTCAGGAAGATTTTAACAGTGCGACACTGCCAACTGGTTGGACCAATACTGCAGTTACCGGAACTACAGCCTGGAGTTTTGGACTCGATGGGTCTACAACCAATGCAGGGGTGAATAACCTGGATGGAACTTCAATGGCATTTTTTGATGATGATAACCTGGGTGCAGGGGCTACCAATAACCGAGCAGATTTGTTAACACCGATTTTTAATAATGCAAGTTCCGTAAGCACGACCTTAGAGTTCGATTATAACTTTAGAGAGTTTTCCGGTCCTTTAGATAGTTTTATTGTTTCCGTTTTTGATGGTTCTAATTGGGTGTATGTTTTTTCCACTTCAGTAAATGACTGTGGAAATTACCTCGGAGCATGTGCCAATAACTTTCCAACTGCTAATATTGATATTTCTGCGTATAACAACGCCAACTGTCAAGTTCGCTTTACTTATTTTGATGGTAATGATTGGGGTTGGTATGTAGGAATTGACAACGTAGTGATTTCCTCTCCGTTTCCAAACGATGTAGGAGTTTCGCAAATCGTAAACCCTACATCTTCTTGTGGATTATCATCTGCAGAAACCGTTCAAGTGCAAGTTAGAAACTTGGGGTCATCACCAGCTTCTAACTTTAGTGTGGTTATTGATACCAACGGAACGATAGCGCATACAGAAACGATTACGGCTACAATTCCTGCAGGAGATTCACTATTATACACTTTTACGGGTACATTAGATATGTTAAATGTTGGATTTTATGATTTAACAGCTTACACCATTCAAACAACAGACGGAAACAACGACAACGATTCTACAATTGTGCGTGTTGAGAACGAGCCAAACTTTGTTCCAACATATTCGGACAATTTTGAAGCCATAGATAGATGGAAAGTCGATGGAGTAAATGCAAGTTGGCAACGAGGGGCTCCTTCGACTGCTAATTTTAATTCAGTTACTTCAGGAACCAATGCATACGTTACACGATTGAATGGAAATTACAACAACCAAGAGACGTCTTATTTATACTCTCCATGTTTCAATTTTAGTGGAGCAATTGGTGATCCTATCCTGTCTTTTAACTTAAATCACAGAACTGAATCGGGTTTTGATCGATTAACTTTTGAAGCGTCAACAGATGGAGGCGTTACTTGGAGCACAGTTAATGCAGGTGGTGTGAACCCGTCGAACTGGTTTACAACTGGAGCACCATATTGGGAAGGAAGTAGCGGAGGATGGATTCCTGTGGAGAATGTCTTGACAGGCTTTGCAAATCAAAGTTCTGTAAACTTTAGATTTAAGTTTAATTCGGACGGTAGTGTTAGTCAAGAAGGAGCCATGATTGATGACTTCTCTGTGCGCTACCCACAACCTTTTGATGCAAGTGCAAATGTAATTACTTATCCAAGTCAAAATGGGGCCCCTATATGTGGGTATGCAACTGAAGATGTTATTGTAGAGATAGAAAATAAAGGTGCGAGCCCTTTAGATACTATCTTTATGTTTTACAGAGTGGATAACCTTCCTGTTGTAAATGATACACTAGTTGGACCGTTATTGCCAAATTCGCTTATAAACTTTGCTTTCTCTCAAAAAGCAGATTTCAGTCAACAGCGAAGTTATACATTGAGCGTTTGGGCGTCTGCGGCAAATGATGGATTTAATCCAAATGATAGTTTGCTGAACAGAACAATAACTGGAGGACCTGCATCAACCTCTTTAACTTTACCAGTTTTTGAAAACTTTGACGGTTTTGGATGGGTAAGAGGTGCTCCATTTAATGGAGCTGGCTCTCTAATTCCATTTCCTTGGACGAGAACAGTTCCACAACCGAATCTTACTTGGAATCCTTGGAATAATGCCACAGGTTCCGTGAATACCGGCCCTACAGTGGCTCACTCTCCACCAAATTTCATGTACTTAGAGACATCAACTGGAGCGAGTACAGTTCCGGCTTATTTAGAATCTCCATGTATTAATCTAGGAAATGCATCTGGAGCAATTATGGAATTCTGGTACCATAAATATGGTGCTGATATGGGTGACCTTTTGGTTGAGATAAATGATGGTTCGAGTTGGATTCAAGTACTAAGAATAAATGGACAAACACAAACAACTTCTGGAGCGCCTTGGTTAAAGGCTTCGGTAAATTTAAATCAGTATGCTGGGCGGCGGATTAAAGTTCGATTCGGAGGTATACGTGGAGCTTCTTTTAGGAGTGATATGGCCATTGATGACGTAGAAATTTTTGAACCAATTCCTCAAGACGGTAAAATGTCAGCTTTAATATCTCCAGTTTCTGGTTGTACGCCTTCTGGAACAATCACAGTTGAAGTTGAAAACTTTGGTTCAGCGCCGCTAACAAATGTGCCAGTTGCTATAAGTATTGATAACGGAACTGTTTTTAGAGATACTGTTCCGGGAACTCTTGCTCCTGGAAATAAGATAAATCACACATTTCCTTTCACAGCTAACTTTTCAACAAAAGGGCAAACGTATAGTATTGCAGTTTGGACGGAAGTGTTAGGTGATTCGAATTTATTTAATGATCGATTGACAGTAGATGTCACGAACTTTACGAGAGAAACGAGCTACGTAGAAGATTTTGAAGGTTTTGTAGCAGATCCTGGTTGTTTTGGGGTAAATGATGCAGATGTATTAGGTGCAGGATGGTCAATGAACTCCATCGGTCAAGGTGAATGGCACGTTCAAGACATGACCGTTTGTGCGGGTACACCGGGCTTTGGAACAGGACCTAACTCAGATCATACCAAGGGTAACGGAATATTCATGTACTTGGATGGTAACAGTGGTGAAGGCCGCTTAGAATCTCCATGTCTAGACTTTAAAAGCAGAGCTGGGGCAGCCATGCGTTTCTGGTACCACAAGTTTGGTGTTGGTATGAGTACGCTGTTTGTTGATGTTTTCGCAGACGGTGTATGGAATAACGGGGTTTTCTCTATTCCAGGGCAAACGCAAACCTCAGAAGGAGCACCGTGGTTAGAAGCCGTGGCAAAGTTTAATCAATTTGGAGGCAAAGACATAAAAGTAAGATTTAGAGGAACTGCAGGGTTTAGAAATGAAATGGCAATTGACGATATCTCATTTTTTGCGCCTTTTGGAAAGGATGCTCGAATGTTAGCAGTTACAGGTCCAGAATCAGGTTGTAACATTAATGGAGCTTCTTTAATTAGCGTAGAAATTGACAACTTTGGAGTGGAAACGTTGAATTCAAACTTAGATTCATTGTTGTTGTATTATCAAATTGATAATTTTCCTCCAGTGAGAGATACATTTGATGCAGCATTGCCTTCTGAGCAATCAGCATTCTTTACATTCACGCAACCGGCAGATTTATCAATTCCTGGTAAAACGTATTTTGTAAAAGCATGGACTGCTCAAATTGGTGAGGAAGACGTAACAAACGATACATTGTTTAATCACAAAATATTTAACCAGACTAAATCGACCAACTATTTCGAAAACTTCGAAACGTTTAGAGATGCAAATTGTGACCAATTGTTAGGTCAAGTGCTGCAGCAAGGTTGGGCAGAAACATCAACAAGCACACATACGTGGCAAGTTCAATCTTCTCTTTGTGGTAAAGGGGCGTTAACAACTCCTACATCTAATACCGGACCTCAAGGAGATAGAACAACAGGAAGCGGAATGTTTATGTACACAGAAGCAGATGGCAGTGGTACGGCAACCTTCGAATCTCCTTGTATTGACTTAACAAACAATACAAATCCAAGATTCAGTTTCTTCTACCATAAATATGGTGGAAACATGAACGACCTTTCTGTTGACGTTTTATTCAACGGAAACTGGGTAAATGGCGTTGGTAGTGTACCGGGTCAAACTCAAACTTCCGCTACGTCAGTTTGGAAGAATTTAGCTGTAGATCTTTCACCTTATATAGGTGGATTAGTTCAGGTGAGATTTAGATCTGTTAAAGTTGGTTTCGGTACTCGAAGCGACATGGCAATTGATGACGTATTCTTATATGAAGCGATACCAAATGATGCAGGGATAACAGAAGTTATTCAGCCGACAGGAGACGCTTGTGGCCTGACTACAGGTAATGTTGTTGTGACCGTTCAAAACTTCGGAACAGCAGCAATTACTCCTGGTCAGTTAATTGTTCAATACAACAATAACGGTGGACCTTACGAGTCGGATACAATTCAGCAAACGATAGCTGCAGGAACGAGTTTAAACTACACGTTTACTACTCCTGTAGATCTTTCAAACCCTGGTAAGCAATTAATTTATGCAAGAACAATTTTGGCAAACGATACGTTGCCGCAAAATGATTTTGCTTCAACAACGGTAATTAACAGACAGCCGGGAATTCCAAGATATACGCAAGACTTTGAGGAATTAGTTCAAGGTGGCAATTACAACCAAGATCAGTTGAAAGGCTTTACAAGATTTCCTGCAACAGGTGGTCCGGGGGTGTTCATGTGGCACGTGGTTTCAGGAGCTGCTCCATACATTGATGGTCAGCCACCTATGCCTCCAGGTCCCCCAACAGGTCCTTCAGGAGATCATACCTTTTCTACAAACAGAGAAAATGGCGACGGAACATACATGTTGTTGGAAACTGACTTAAAGCAGCTTCTAGCGCCAATACCACCGGCAATTCCTGATGCTTGGTTCGAATTACCGTGCAGCCCAATGGACTTTACTACTTCTAAAAATGGAAGCATACTCTTATCGTACTGGTATCACTTTTTTGGACCACAAACAGGTGCATTATTTGTGGACGTTCACAACGGTACCAACTGGGTGCTAGGGGTAGACGTAATTAGAGGTCAACAGCAGGCAGACGATACAGAGCCATGGTTGCAACGTAAAGTAGTATTGGATCGATTTAATGGCTTGAACGCAGTACGTGTTAGATTGCGTGCAGAAACCGGGTACATGGGAAATCCTGGTGATGGCCGTGGAGGAGACATGGGAGTGGATGACATTGAGATTCTAGATAGAGCGAAGAAAGATGCTGCGGCATTCTCTTTAATTGATCCAGGTTCAGATTGTGCGTTGACTGCATCGGAGCGTTTTAGAATTAGAGTTCAAAACTTAGGAACGGATGATATTTTAAACCTAAACTTAGGGTATCAAATTATCTTTACACCTTACGGTGGTTCCCCTCAAGTGTTAGCAACAGTGAGAGACTCTTCAATTGGTCAAACCATTGTGCCTCTTGCATTCTTTGATTTCTCTTTCCAAAATATTGATATGTCAAATCCTGGAAAGTATTTCATCAAATACTGGACAGAATATAGAGGAGATGAGCATTTGTTTAACGACACGTTAACAGAGTTAATTACAAATACGGCACGACCATTTCCTAGTTGTGATGACTTTAGTGATTTAGTTTCAGGTCATATTGCAAAAGACTTTAAAGACGGAGTTTTACCGAATGACTGGGAAGCAAACACTCAAGCTTACTCTTGGGTAGCAACTGTAGAAGGTGAAGTGCCTGATTTGAAAGGGCACACTGGTGGATTAAATGACGTGTTCATGTATGCGGAAGACCCAGCGCCTTATGCAGGTGAAGCTCGAATGGAGTCTCCTTGTTGGGATTTGAATAATACACCAGCCGCGAACTTAGAATTCTGGTACATTATGCCATCAGCTTCTGGACAGTTGGAAATAGGAGTAAACCAAAATGGTGGAGGATTTTTACCGATTGATACCATTAAGGGAGTAGAAGGTGTTGCTCGAACGTGGAGAAAATATGAAGCTGTTTTGGCAGACTTTGTTGGAGCGAATGTTCAAGTTCAATTTAGAGCATTCCAGCCAGGAGGTACGTACTATGCCATAGATGACGTGTGCATTGTTCGTCCGGAGCCACAGCAAATGTTATTTAACGAATTTGTTAACCCATTCCCTGGAAGATGTTTTTACAGTGACTCTGAGCGAGTTTCAATTCGTGTGCGAAACATAGGAATTGATAGAATTGACTCTTTCCAAGTGGTAATTGCATTAGATGAAGACATTATTGGTAACCCAAGAGGAAGTAATGGTTTTAGAGACACGATTATGGTAAGACCGGGCGCAGCTCCACCATTCTTTAACCCAGGCGAGTTGTATACATTTACCATTAACGATCCGAGGTTTATATTAGATTTATCTGCATACAAGGATTATTACCTGCATGCTTGGTTACTTTTAGACGGTGATAAGGACACAACCAATAACGTGAGGATAGATTACCAAATCACGCATGGTGACCCTGAAGATTTACCATATATCGTAGATTTTGAAGACCCTGCAAACCCTTTACGCTATGGCCGTTTGGTTGGTAATCCAACTCAAGATGGTTTTGATTGGTGTCTAGACGGAAATGGCTTCCCGCTTCCTGCTTGGGCTTGTGACCGACGTGGGGTAACTGGACCGGAATTGGACCACACTTTAGGACCTGTGGATACAACTGGACATGTGCTGCAAGCTAATTCAGCAGCGGGGGTTCTAGGCGATTTAATTGGTTATGAATCTCCATGTGTTACCTTAATTGGCACACAAGCTCCAGAAATGAAGTTCTGGTACCACATGTTTGGTTTTGATATGGGTAGCTTGTATTTGCAAATTAATGATGACTTCGGTTGGGTTACCGTTTTAACATTGGTTGGACAAGATCCGGATCAGCGAATAAATGGAAGAACGCCGTGGAAATCTAGAATTGTTGATTTAAGTGCTTACCGTGGTAAAGTTGTTCGATACAGGTTTATTGCTGAGAGAGGAGATCAATACGCTGGTAATATGGCAATTGACGATATTTCAGTGTATGATGCCGCTGCAATTGATATTTCTCCGGTTGGTTTGAATGAGCCCAATACAGATTCTACCTACTGTTACTCCGCTAACAATCCATTGAAAATAGATGTGATTAACAACGGTTCAGATTCGCTAAACTTTGAAACTGACACGGTTTGTTTAACCGCTATTGTTTTCAAGGATAATCAAGGAGATGGTAATTTCGTTTCTCTTGATACCTTAACACGTTGTGTTGGAACTAATGAATGGTTAGATGATAATGGTCTCCCAGTTCCATTGCCAAGGGATTCAATTATAACCTTAACAATGGATAGTGCCTTTGACATGTCTGATACTGGTAGTTTCTACCGTTTTGTTATTATTGCTGAAGTCGATGGTGATTTGATTAAGTCCAATGATATTAAAACGAATATCATTATTAAATCTCAACGAAAAATAGGTGAAATTGTAGCGGTACTGCCAAATGATACCATTTGTTTCGGAGACCCTGTGTTAGTCGCCGTGAGAAATCAATTCGGTGCCGTGCGTTGGGAAGAAAGTCAGATACGTAATGACGGTTCAACATTTGGATTCTTTATTGGTCAGTCAACTCCGTTTAACAGGCCAAACTATCTAGCATTCTTGTCAGACTCAACGACAGATATTAGAGCTAGACTTTGTCCGCAGTTGTTTATTTCGGAAGGTATAGACGAAACAACCGATTCGGTCAGAGTTGAAGTGGTTAAACCATACCGTGCCCTATCGTTTGATAGTGAGCGTTGTGAAAATGACCCTGAGAACGATACGATGAAGATTCAAGTGCAGCCAAACATTACGGGTGTAAACTATTACACTAGTTTGACCGCGTTGAACGCTGAGGCTGAGCTAAGGTTGCCATTGTCGTTAGACTATGCCTTGAAAACAAGGTTGACAGAAACGGATACCTTCTACGTAGAGACGTTGATTGATATTCCAAACATTTTACCTTCAGGTTTATTCTGTAAATCAATACAGAAAGTTCCTGTAATTCGTACAATTCACACGGCACCTACAGCCAGATCGTTCCCTACCGATACGGTGGTGTACTGTGGTCCAGGTTCAGGTTCAATCTTAAACCAAGGAGATGTGTTTACGGTAGATCCAGGTCCACTAGATGCAAATGGTATTCCGGTAAGACAGGACACTTACTCATGGGACTTTACTTTTGTAGATGCTGGAGGTACACGGGTTGTTCGAGATACTGTGAATACACAATCGTTTGCGGTTGATCCTTGGAGAATGGACGTTACTAGAGGGGGTAGTTATTACAAAATTTCAGTTGACGTTCAAACAGACGAAGGGTGTGAGTTTAACCCGGGAACAGTTACGGATATTTACATCAAAGTGCTAGACGACTGTACAGTTGGATTACAAGAAAGTGGTCAGTTGGGAGCCTTGGATATATTCCCTAACCCTGTTTCAGACGTATTAACGATTAACCAAAGCTCTGTTGAAATTTACAATGGATCAATCTTCTTACTTTCTGCTGAAGGTAGGTTGATAGAATCGCTTGAAGAGTTAACCTTTGGTCAATTGAATCAGCAAATTGATATGAGTAAATTACCGAAAGGAGTCTACTTCATAAAAATTGAAACGGACAAAGGAACAACAGTTCGCAAGGTTGTGAAAAGCTAGATAATCATTAACTAGAAAAGTGCAAAGGGCAATAAATTTATTTATTGCCCTTTTTTTGTTAAAAAATTAATAAGATATCGTTAATAATGTCTAATTTCTTTAATTGTAAATATATTATTAACCAAAATTTTAAATATGAAGAAGTTCAACTTATTCATTACTTTAATTTTATTAACTGTATTGGCCAGTTTCGGTCAATTTACAGTAACTACTGTTCCGCCATTGGCTGGTACGAATGGCAATGCTGGAGTAACATTTGGAGTAACGAGCACACAAACAATTTTGATCGATACAATTTATTGTACGTTCACGGGAACTGGTACCACCGAAATATGGGTTACCACAACGGATTTAACAGGTCCACCAACTATTACAACCGCAAACGGTTGGACAAACTTAGGAACGGCTACAATCGCGACGGCTACAGCTTTTGGTAGCGTAGTTGCAATTCCCCTGAATTTGGGTTATACGGTGCTGCCTACTCAAAACTATAGGTTTGCCGTTAATTGATTTGTTCTTTTATCTGTGTTCTTTTCCATGATCACAGAGCAGAGCGTGCAAAATGGAAATCAGAAGTTAGCTAGCAAGGAGAGATTTAATAACCACCTTTCAGGTTTCAAAACTGTATGGTGGTTAAAGTTTAAACGTAATTTAAGTTTATACCGGAACATCTTTGATTGACAAGCTAGGGGAAGTCAATAATTCGAAACACTCAGCTTGATAAGCTAAATCAGAGGGAATTAATTTCACGTGAGTTCGACCTAATGTACATTAGTTCCGGTAATCTTTTCCAAAGTTCTAAATTTTGGAAAATATTTAAGAAAAGGTATAACAGACTGCAAAAAAAATGGCACAAAAAAACCACCAAGCTTCTGCTTGATGGTTTTACCGTTTAGTAAACTACAGGTTTAAAAACAGTACTTATTTTTTGCAATCATTTTTTCAGCAACTGCTTGCCTGTTTTCCTTAGCGTTTATCGGACCATGTTTGGTAAATCGTTTAATCCCCATTAACATTCCCATTTGCTCGTCGCCAGAAGCAAAAGCGTTTATTGCGTCTTTTCCATGTTTATGAACTCGATCTGCTGCATCGTAAATGTACGTCTGCATCATTTTTTCTTGCAATTCATAATTCAATCCCATCGACTTCATTTTTTCAACTCTCAATATCATGGATTCAGTAACATATATTTCCATGGTCATATCGGCAATGTTCATTAATACTTCTTGCTCTTTCGCCAATGAAGTTGCTAAGGTTTTTGCTGCAGCACCTGCAGTTAATAAAACCGCTTTCTTAAAGTTGGCAACAGTTCTTTTTTCAGCAGCGTATTCTCCTGAATCATCAAAATCGAAATCTGGAATCTCCATCAATTCCTCTGCTACTTTCATGGCAGGTTCTAAAATGTTTAATTCGCCTTTCATTGCTCTTTTAAGAATAATGTCAACGGTTAACATTCTATTGATTTCATTCGTTCCTTCGAATATTCTGTTAATTCGAGCATCTCGGTAGGCTCTTTCCATATCTGCTTCAGCTGAATACCCCATTCCACCATAGATTTGAACACCTTCATCAACCACATAATCTAAGGTTTCAGAACCGTGAACTTTCAACATAGCACACTCTGCTGCATACTCTCTTAATCCTTCAAGAGTTGCTGCTTGCTTGTCCATCCCGTCTGCGACATGTGCTTCAATGGTATCTGTAATGTTTTGGCTTAATCTGTATAATGCAGACTCTGTTGCAAATGATTTAATCGCCTGCTCAGCCAATTTAAAGCGAATTGCGCCATACTTTGCAATAGGACGACCAAATTGTTCTCTTTCATTAGCAAAGTTAATAGAACGGCTAATGGCAGCTTTAGATGCCCCTAAAGCCGCACCTGCTAATTTCGCTCGACCAATGTTTAGTATATTCAAGGCAATTTTAAACCCTTCTTCTCTTTCACCTAATAAGTTTCCCTTCGGAATCTTTACATCATTAAAGAATATTTGTCTTGTAGAAGAGCCTTTAATTCCTAACTTTTTTTCTTCAGGGTTCATCGTGATTCCAGGCATATCCGCAGTTAAAATAAAGGCAGATAAATTTTCGTCATCTTCAATTTTTGCAAAAACGGTAAGCACGTGTGCAAAACCACCATTGGTAATCCACATTTTTTGGCCGTTGATAACATAGCTTTCTCCATCTTCTGAAAGAACAGCTTTTGTTTTACCTGAGTTGGCATCCGATCCCGAACTTGGCTCCGTTAAACAATAACACCCTTTCCATTCACCACTAGCGAGTTTTGGAATGTAAGTCTGCTTTTGAGACTCATTACCATAATAAAGAATTGGTAAGGTTCCAATTCCGGTGTGCGCTGAAAGTGCTACAGCAAATGAATGACCTGCTCCTGTAACTTCTGCGGTTAGCATGGAAGTGACAAAGTTCTTTCCAAACCCACCTAGCTCTTCTGGCACAGAAATACCACATAGGCCCAATTCTCCGGCTTTGGTAATCTTACTTGCCATCAAACCTTCAGTTAATGCATCCAATTCATCCAATTCCGGATAGATTTCTTGTTCTAAAAAGTCTTGACAACTCTGAGCAATCATTTTTTGCTCTTCGTCGTATTGCTCAGGAATGAAAATATCGTTTGCTGGCGTTTCTTTGATGAGGAATTCTCCTCCCTTTATGATTTTTTTATTGCTCATCTTGTTCTTTTTATAACATTTCAAATATTCCGGCGGCACCTTGACCTGTTCCCACACACATGGTGACCATTCCGTATTTTTTATTTCTTTTTTTCAATTCATTAAAGATTTGAACCGACAATTTTGCTCCAGTACATCCTAAAGGATGACCCAATGAAATTGCACCACCGTTAACGTTCAGTACTTCTGGGTTCAGATCAAGTTCTCTAATAACCGCCAACGACTGAGAGGCAAAGGCTTCATTTAACTCTATTAAATCAATGTCTTTCAATTGCAAGCCTGCTTGTTTCAATGCTATAGGAATGGCTTTTACCGGACCAATTCCCATAATGCTAGGATCTACACCTGCGGTAGCATAAGAGACCATTCTTGCAATTGGTTTTAAATTGTGTCGTTTGACCATCTCTTCAGAAGCGACCATAACAAAGGCTGCACCATCAGAAGTTTGTGAAGAGTTTCCTGCGGTTACACTTCCACCTTGAGCGAAAACAGGTCGCAGTTTTGCAAGCGCGTCGACAGAAGTTCCTTTTCGTGGTCCTTCATCTTGATCAAAAGTGAATGACCTTGTTTGTCTCCTTCCGCCTTCGTCTAGGTAAACTTGTTCTACTTCTATCGGAACGATATCATCTTTAAAGGTGCCGTTTTCATTTGCTTTCAATGCTTTCATGTGCGACTCAAACGCAAATTGATCTTGATCTTCTCTACTTACATTGTATTTGTTGGCCACTTCTTCAGCAGTTAAGCCCATACCCCAATAGTAGGTAGGATTTTCTTTGGCTACTTTGGCATTTGGCACAATTCTCCAGCCTCCCATAGCGATGGGTGACATGCTTTCAACGCCGCCGGCAATAATTAAATCACCCATGCCGTTTTTGATTTTAGAATCGGCAATGGCAATGGTCTCTAGTCCTGAAGAGCAGTATCGATTCACGGTCATTCCAGGAACATCAATCGAGTTAAGGCCCATTAAGGAAGCTAAACGACCTATGTTTAATCCTTGTTCTGCTTCAGGTGTTGCGTTTCCAACAATTACATCATCAATTTCTTGAGGGGTAATACTTGGATTAGTTTTCATTAAATGCTGAATAACATTTGCAGCCAAATCATCTGGTCTGGTAAATCGAAGTGAACCTCGGCCTGACTTTCCGACTGCTGTTCTGTATCCTGCTACTATATATGTGTTCATCTATTTAGTTTTTAATCTAGAATTTTTAATCTTTAATTAATTACACTGAACTAGTCATCAATAATTAAAGATTAAAAACTGATAATTAATATTTAAGAGTTAATTGCGAAGTACTTTTCCTTTGGTTACCATGCTTTGTAATCGTTGCAATGTTTTTTTCTTCGTGCACAGCTCAACAAAAGCTTTTCTTTCTAAATCTAAAAGGTAGCGCTCTGAAACTTCTGTAATTTCCGATAAGTCGCCACCGGCAAGGACGTATCCTAATTTCTCAGATATAAACTGATCGTGCTCCGAAATGTAATTGCCACTCTTCATGGAATTAGCTCCTACGTAAACAATACCAAGTGCTTCTTGACCTAAGACTTTAATGTCCGTTCGCTCAATTGGTTTTGTGTATCCTTTATCGGCTAATTCAAGCGCCGCTTTTTTAGCACGGGTTAATTGAAGTTCGCGACTTACAATTACTTCATCTATTCCTCTTCTTAGGTAACCTAATTCAAATGCTTCTTCACCACTGGTAGCTACTTGAGCTTGGCCTATGGTTAAAAATCGTTGTCTAAATGCATTAATTCTAATATCACCCTCTTTTAATTCGTCTGCTAATCGAAGAGCAAACTCTTTAGAGCCGCCACCGCCTGGAATTACTCCAACTCCAAACTCTACTAATCCCATGTAAGTTTCAGCATGAGCAATTACTTTGTCGGCATGCATAGAAAGTTCGCAACCTCCGCCAAGTGCCATCTGGTGTGTAGCAACTACAACTGGTATAGAGGAGTAACGCACACGCATCATGGTGTTCTGAAATTGCTTAATGGCAAAATTGAGTTCATCGTACTCTTGTTCAACGGCCATCATGAAAATCATACCAACGTTAGCGCCTGCAGAGAAATTTCCACCGGTATTGTAAACAACTAAACCTTCATATTCTTTTTCGGCAAGGTCAATTGCTTTGTTAATTGCAGTAATTGTCCCTGCTCCAATGGTGTTCATCTTTGAGTGAAAATCTAAGTTTAATATACCGTCTCCTAAATCAACTATCGTTGCATCGTTGTTCTTCCAAACGGTGTGCTCAGATCGTAAATTATCTAAAACAACAAGCTTTTCTGTACCCGGAATTCCTTTGTACGATTTGGAAGGGATGTCGTAATAAAGTTTGGTGCCTTTTTCTACCTTATAAAAAGAATCACAACCTGCTGCTAACATTTCTTCAATCCATGGAGCAATTTCTTTCCCCATTTCTTTCATCTGACCAACAACTGTTGATACGCCTAATGCGTCCCAACTTTCAAAGGGACCTAATTGCCAACCGAAACCGGCTTTTACACCATCATCTAACCGAAATAATTCATCTGAAATTTCAGGAATTCGGAACGATACATAGCTGAACAAATCTGTGAAGGTGGTTCTGTAAAACTCTCCGCCTTTGTCTTTATGGTTAAATAAAACTCTTGTTTTCTCAGCTAAATCATCTATTTCTCTCGCCTTACCGATAGAGTCGAATTTAACTTTCTTTTGAGAGTTATATTCTAGTGTTTTTAAGTCAAGTGATAGAATTTCACTTTTACCATCCTCTCCTTTAATCTTTTTATAAAAACCTTGACCGCTTTTTGATCCTAGCCAATTTTCATCGACCATGTGTTTCACGTAAGACGGTATTTCGAACGCAGCTTTTTTCTCGTCGTTTGGACAGTTTTCCGCAACACCATTCGCTACGTGAACTAATGTATCCAACCCTACAACATCACAAGTTCTGAAAGTCGCAGATTTTGGTCGGCCAAGCACAGGACCAGTTAACTTGTCTACCTCTTCAACTGTTAATCCCATCTCTTTTACCGTGTGGAATAAAGACATGATGGAAAATACACCAATCCTGTTGGCAATGAATGCCGGTGTATCTTTTGCTAATACAGTTTTTTTACCAAGGTAGGTTCTACCATAGTCTAGCATGAACTCCACTAATTCTGGGTTCGTTTTCGAACTAGGAATTATTTCCAATAGTTCTAGGTATCGTGGAGGATTGAAAAAATGTGTTCCGAAGAAGTTCGTTTGAAAATCTTCTGACCTGCCCTCAAGCATTGATTCAATAGGTATGCCTGAAGTATTGGACGAAATAATGGTTCCTTCCTTTCTACATTTCTCTACCTTTTCAAATACTACTTTCTTAATATCAAGGCGCTCTACTACCACTTCAATCACCCAGTCAGCTTCTGAAATTTTCTCCAAATCATCGTCAAAGTTTCCAAGTGAAACTCGGTTGGCAAACTTCTTAGAGTACAATGGAGCAGGGGAGGACTTAATCGCAGTTGTGAACGCCTCGTTCACAATTCTATTCCTCACCGCTTTGTCTTCCAATGTTAGTTTCTTCGCTTTTTCTTCGTCGTTTAATTCTCTAGGAACGATATCTAGTAGTAAAACTTCTAGACCGATGTTAGCGAAATGACATGCAATTCTAGACCCCATAATTCCAGAGCCCAAAACGGCAACTTTTTTAATTCTTCTTTTACTCATCACTTATTTGAGTTTTAAATTTTTATATTCTTCTGTTATTTCTGTTATTGACTGCATTGTATCAAAGTATTTTTTCAAATCACTTTTGTCTATGCGATCAATCATGTATTCGTTAAATTCAATTACTACTTTACGTGCAATCTTCTTTTTCTCTTCCCCTTTTTTGGTCAAATGAATTTTTACAGACCTCCCGTCGTTTCCGCACTTCTTCTTGTAAATCAAATCGTCGCTTTCCATTTTTTTGAGCATTCTGCTCAAGCTAGTAGCTTTCATTCCCATCAATGGAGCAATTCGAGTTGCTGCAATTCCTTGTGTGGAATCAATATTTAGTAATGCGTAACCTGTGGCTTGTGTTAAATCAAATTCCTGCGCAATTTGGTTGTACAAATTAGAAATAGAATGCCAAAGGAACTTAACATGATAATCAACTGTTTCTGCAGGTTTCATTTGTTTTTATTAATTCTCTTTCAAAAATAGCTATTTATTATGCATGCATAGTAAAAAAATTTGTACTTTTGTCCTAACAAGAGGTAGTAGACTTGTTGATTGGTTAGTAATTGAAGCAGAAAGGAGTTCGTAAGAGCTCCTTTTTGTGTTTTATACCTATGAGAAAACAACTGCTTAAAGTTTAATTTCATTTTGGGTTGAAGGTGTGTTTAGCGAAAAATGCTACCTAAGACCTAACAGGTTTTCAAAACCTGTTAGGTCTTAGGTAGCAAATGCTTCTAATTTATAAGACAAAAAAATCCCTCAAGTGCAACTTGCGCTTGAGGGATTTTAATTGAAGTAAGTTTTTGATTTAGTAACCGAAAACGTCTTCTAAAGATAATGTTTCTACTGGGCCATATTTTGCAAGGGCGTCCATGTTTAAACCTTCTTTTTTACCAATTACCATAATGTTATATTCGCCATCTTGAATGTACTTTTGGTGGAAAGCTTTCAGGTCTTCCATTGTCATGTTCGGAATGGCATCGTAAATGTCTTTTCTCAAATCACGATTTACGCCTCTCTTTAAAGCTGTCTCGTAATTGAAAATTTTAGAAGCTTTTGTAATTCTCTCCGTTCTAATTTTCTCTATTGCAGCTTTCTTAGCTAATTCAAAACTCTTTTCAGATTCCGGCATGTTGTTTAATAAATCTGTCATTCCAGTCATAGCTTCGGCAAGCTTGTCAGCTTGTGTGCCGATGTAGGCCATGGTGTAGTGAGATTTAGAAGAATCGCTAGGCGAACGGTAAACAGAATAAACAGAATAAGCCAAAGCTTTTGATTCTCTCATTTCTTGGAAAACAATTGAACCCATTCCTCCACCAAAATACTCGTTAAAGATAGCCGCTGCAGCAACCGTTTCTGGATTGTACATTTCTTTCTTAGACAGCATCATGATCTCAGCTTGCTTCATGTCATAATCTACCACATAAACTTTCGTTCCTTCATTTTCTTGCTCTACGAACTCTTTTCCTGAAGGAATTTCTTTCATGTTTTCAGGCATTCTGTGGTTCTCGTTCAGAGCTGCAACTAGTTCTTCTTCAGACTTAGGGCCAAAATAAAGCACTCGGTGCTCGTAGTTGGTTAAATCCTTGATAATTGCAACTAGTTCGTCTGCTGTCAAGTTGTTTAATTCTTCTTCGGTAAGTATATTCTTGAAAGGAGAGTTTTCGCCATATTGAGCGTAAGACTGCATGGCTCCAAAAAGGATGTTTCCTTTGTTCAACTTAGCATCAGATCTAGCTTTTAACACATTTGAAATCATGTTTTTTAATGCTTCTTCTTCTGGAGCTGCATTGGCTAAAAGGTGCTCGAATAGCTTGATTCCTTTGTCAAAGTTCTCATCTAAGCCATCCATGATTACGTATGATCTTTCATCACTAGCAAAAACGCTAAACTCACAGCCAATCTTGTAAAATTCTTGCTGAATTTCAGAAGGAGAGTATTTGTCAGTTCCTAAGAATTTTAAATAATCCAATGCTAAATCAACTTTAGAGTTGTTGTTTTTACCCATATCGAAAAGGTAGTACAAGCTAAACAAACCGTTGGTTTCGTTTTTAACCGTTCTAACAGTTGCACCATTTGCTAATTCCGTTTCGTTAATGTCTTTTTCATAATCCAAGAATCGAGGTTGAATTGGATCAAACTTCATTCCTGTTAAATTGGTCAAAAATGGTGAAGCATCTTCTCTGTTTACATTTACCGGAGTAATTTCAGGTTTAACAACAGTAACGTCATTCGCTTTTTCTCCATTCTTTTTGTAAACCGCTACGTAATTATCGTTGTAGTTTTCTTTTGCAAATTTCATGATGTCTTCTTTGCTGAATTTCTTCAAGGCATCAATTTCGTTTACAGCTTCTTCCCAATCTCTTCTCTGAACAAAGGCATCCACCGTCATGCTCGTTCTACCTCTATTATTATCAAACTGTCTTACTCTTCCCAGCTTTAAATCATTAATACAAGCTTCAGGTAACCAATCGGGAAATGCTCCTGCTTTCAAGCTATCAATCTGAGCCAATAAAAGATCTTTCACTTCTTCAAGCGTTTGTCCTTGTTTTGGGCTTCCTGTAAGCATGTGCGCCGAGTAGTCTGTCAACACGTAAGTAAATGAACTAGCTCTTTGAACTGCTTGTGCTTGATTTAAGTTTAGGTCGATAATACCGGCTGTCGAATTCGCTAAAATCATGTCACACAATTGAATCATTTGAGATTCGCGAGTGTCAACTCCATCAAAACGGTAGGCCATGTACATAAACTCTGCATCAGGACCTGTTACTTCCTTAATAATAGGAGATGTAATTGGAGTCTCTTGAGCTACCTCAAAGGTTGGAACCTCTTTCGATTCGAAAGAACCAAAGTTCTTCTTAATCATCACAATCACGCTGTCAGGATTAAAATCTCCTGCTAAACAAATGGCCATGTTATTAGGCACATAGTACGTGTTGAAATACTTTTTGATTTCCGTTAAAGAAGGGTTTTTCAAGTGATCAATTGTACCAATAGTCGTTTGCTGACCGTACTGGTGATTGGGAAAAAGATTACTCATCAGTGTTTCGAAAGTAATGCTTCCATCACTATCTAAACTTCTGTTTTTTTCTTCATACACAGCTTCTAGTTCCGTGTGAAATAGCCTTAGTTGAGGACTTCTAAAACGTTCAGCTTCTAAGGTTAACCACTTTTCTAATTGATTGGTAGGGATGTCATTAATATAAACTGTTTCTTCTTGAGAAGTATAGGCGTTTGTTCCTTTAGCTCCCATTTCGGAAACCATCTTATCGTACTCGTTTGCAATGGCAAAAGTAGATGCTACTTGAGAAACACTGTCAATCTGAGCGTACAAGTCTTTCCTTGCTACCTCATCAGTGGTTCCTCTATACACTTCGTATAAGCTATCAATTTGGTCCAATAGTGGACCTTCTTTTGAAAAGTCCGTAGTACCATAAACGTCGGTACCTTTAAACAACATGTGCTCTAAGTAGTGAGCCAAACCCGTTGCAGTAGCAGGGTCATTTTTACTTCCTGCCCTAACGGCAATTGAAGTTTGAACTCTTGGAGCTTCTTCATTTACAGAGAGGTATACTTTAAGACCGTTGTCTAGCGTATAAATACGAGTGTTTGTAGGGTCATTTTCAACAGTTTCGTAAGCTTTGTCGCTTGTTGCAGAATCTGTTGTTCCTCCGCCTCCACATGCAACCATAAATAATAGGGCTGATGCAGCAATAGAGCTTGCTAAGATTGAATTAATTTTCATTGAAATTGAGTTTGTTAAACAATAAGCTACGAAAGTATATAATTCTCCTGAGTTTTTAGTTTGTTTTTCTGTTAAAAGGCAGATTAAAAGGAAGTGTGGTTGAAAATGTTGCGTTTAAATAAAGTCTAAGCTCAATTCGTTTTTCAGGCGAAGTAAAGTAGGGTTGCTCTCAAGCATTTTTTTAAACTTCTCCTCATCTGTATACGCTTTGCGCTTTTTTTGATCTTTTTCAACTCTAAATTTCACTTCAATTCCACCATTATTCAGACTTTTTCGCAAATAATCGTGAATTTCTGTCCGGCGATCCATTAATTCTTCAGCTTGGCTTCTGTTATCTGCAGAGAATTCCACTTGAAAGTGGTCTTTTAAAATTGGAGCCCTGGTAATCATGGCAGAGTAAACAATGGAGCTGCCTTCCACTTCACTGTCTTTTATGCGTTCTGCCAATTTTTGCCAAACTGGGGTAAATTGCGATTCGGTGTATTCTTCTCTAGAGTCTGACGTGTAAGCCTCTGCAGCAATTTCTTCTTCTGTTCTATCAATTTCTTTAGTGAGTTCATTTATAGATAAAGAGGACGTAGCTGTTTTTTGTTGGGCTAGTTTTGCAAATTTACCTTTGAAGTTGTCCTTTTTCGATTTAGAGGTCTCCTGTTCGTTCTTGGAATTTAACGGTACTTCAGTTTCTTTTACTTGAAGAGGCGCTAGCTCACTTTCTTCAAGCTTTTTCTCAGGATTAACGACCGATTCTTTTTCTGCTTCCCGGTTTGAAGTTGGGGTAGGTGCCGGTGAAGGTTTGTTTACTGCGGTAATGTTATAGGTCGCTTGAACTTCGGCAACCGATTTAATTAGCCGTTTTTTTTTTCGCCCTCAGTAATTGAAGAATTCATGATGGATGCGATTTGCATCAACGAAAGTTCTACCAACAGTCGTTTGTTCTTACTTGCTCTATATTCGGTGTCGCACGTCCGGCAAATTTCTAGGGCTCGAATTAAAAAGCTTACCGAGCATTTTTTAGCTTGTTCGCTATACTTTGGTTTAATGCTTTTTCCAACCTCCAATAAGTTGATTGTTTGGGGATCAAGGCAGACTAATAAGTTTCTAAAGTGAGATGCAAGGCCGTTAATGAATAAATGGGCGTCAAAGCCATTGTGCATGATTTCATTTAACAAAACGAGTATCGCAGGAATCTCTCCTTTTAATAAACTGTCTGTTGCTTTAAAATAGTAGTCGTAATCCAGAATGTTTAAATTCTGAATAGTGGCATCGTAAGTTAAATTGTTTCCTGAGAAACTAATGAGTTGATCAAAAATGGAAAGAGCATCTCTTAACGCACCATCTGCTTTTTGAGCAATTACATGAAGCGCCTCTTCTTCAGCTTTTATTCCTTCTTTTTCAGCAATGGAAGCCAAGTGCATGGCAATGTCTTCTACTTCAATTCTGCTAAAGTCAAATATTTGACAACGAGAAAGTATTGTCGGAATTATTTTGTGCTTTTCAGTGGTAGCTAAAATGAAGATTGCATGTGCAGGGGGCTCCTCTAGTGTTTTCAAAAAAGCATTAAATGCCTGATTGGATAACATGTGCACTTCATCAATAATGTACACTTTATGAGAACCAATTTGTGGTGCAAAACGAACTTGATCAATTAAATTTCGAATATCATCTACCGAGTTATTGGATGCCGCATCTAATTCGTGAATGTTTAAGGACGCGCCTTCATTAAAAGAAGTGCAAGAATCGCATTCGTTGCACGCCTCGATATTTTCTGTTCGGTTGAAGCAGTTGATGGTTTTAGCTAAAATTCTAGCGCAGGTTGTTTTGCCTACCCCACGAGAACCACAAAACAAAAAGGCTTGTGCCAGATGTTCTGTTTTTATGGCATTCTTTAAGGTGTTTGTAATCGACTTTTGCCCAACGACTGAGTCGAAGGTGACGGGACGATACTTACGGGCCGAAACAACAAAATTTTCCATAGAATTTTTGGTGAATCAAAGTTACATTATAAGTTTGTATCTACTGAATCGAAAAGACAGAATTTAAACCATTGTTGAAAAAAACAATCATTTTGAAATATTTCGTATTTTTGCCGACCCAATTTTGGGGAGAATAACATATAAACAAGTATACAATGAGTAATCATTATGAGACTGTTTTCATTTTAACACCCGTTTTGTCTGCAGATCAGGCAAAGGAAACAGTTGCAACCTACAAGAAAATGCTTCAAGATGCCGGAGCAAAAATCCACAATGACGAGCATTGGGGGATGAAAAAATTGGCATATCCAATTCAGAAAAAGTCAACTGGTTTTTACCAACTTTTTCAATACGAAGTAGAAGGCGACTTCATTGCAAAAATGGAACTAGCTTTCAAGCGTGATGAAAAAATCATGCGATTCTTAACTGTAAAGCTTGATAAGCATGCAGTAGAATATGCTAAAGTGCGTATTGAAAAAGTAAAATCTTTCGCTAAAGCTGCGAAATAAAAACCTTAAAATTTAAAAGATATGGCTGAAAATTCATCAGAAATTAGATACCTCAATCCACCGGCGATTGACGTTAAAAAAGAGAAGTACTGTAGATTCAAGAAAAATAGAATCAAGTACATCGATTATAAAAACCCAGACTATTTATTACAATTTGTAAACGAGCAAGGGAAATTATTACCAAGAAGAATCACAGGTACTTCTTTGAAATATCAAAGAAAAGTGGCTCAAGCTGTAAAAAGATGTCGTCATTTAGGAATGATGCCTTACGTAGCTGATTTGTTAAAATAAATAGGAGGATAGAAAATGGATATTATACTTAAAGAAGACATCGAAAACCTTGGATTTAGAGATGAATTAGTAACTGTAAAACCTGGTTTTGCAAGAAACTTTTTAATTCCTCAAGGGAAGGCTGTGGCTGCAACTTCATCAAACAAAAAGGTTTGGGAAGAAAATTTGCGTCAGAGAAGCCACAAAGAAGAAAAAATTAGAGAAGAAGCTTCAAAAACTGCGACAGCGCTAGAGTCTGTAAAGATTCAAGTTGGTGCAAAAGTTGGAGAGGCTGGAAAGAAGATTTTTGGTTCTGTAAACAACATGCAAATTGCTGATTCAATTACAGCAATGGGACACAATGTTGACAAGAAGAACATAAAGATTTTAGGTTCTCAAATTAAGGAAATTGGTACATACCAAGCCGAAATTAGATTACACAAAGACGTATCGGTAACGATAGATTTTGAAGTAATCGCAGAGTAGATTAGTAGATTGATTGATAGAGAAAGCCTGAAATTCGCAGTAATGTGGATTTCGGGCTTTTTTGTGTTTACTATTTAATAGTGGTTGGAAGTAATTGTGCACGGAAGTTTGGAGCAACTGTATCAGAAAAATGTTGATTTAATAAGCCATGCAATTCCAAAAAAAAGAATGAATGCTGAAATGACCGAAGCAATAATGGCTTTATAAAATTGTTTTCTCTCTGAAATCTTTTGGGCTCTCAATTTTTCTTTTATAGCTTTTATCTGATGCGGCCAAGCTTCTCTAATTTCAATCCCTTCTTTTTTTGCTGCTTCTGTTAGTTCAACTTTGCGCTTGAAATAACTACCTCTTCTCTTTAAACTTTTTGCATTGAGTTCGTCTCTTATGAGTTGTTCGCGACCGTGTGTAGAAAAGCCCATAGATTTAAATAATAGTTCTTTGATGCTTGCAGATAGCAGGCTGCTGTGCGTTTTTTGGAAATGAATTGATTTGAAATCTCATTAAATTATTAAGTATCAATTGTCAACCGTAAATTGTCCACTGTCAATTGTCAACTGTCCATTGTCAACTGAATCTACTCGTAACGCAACGACTCAATAGGATCTAGTTTTGAGGCTTTGTAAGCAGGATAGATGCCCGAAAGTAAACCTACAATAAGACAGAGAAATACACCTAAAATCATCCATGCCCAAGGAACGATAAAAGCACCTCCCACAAAACTGCCGACAATGTTTCCGAATATAATTCCTAAAATGATTCCGAAGAAACCTCCTAGTTGGCAAATAACTATTGCTTCAATTAAGAATTGGTAGCGAATAGTTGCAGCACTAGCGCCAATTGCTTTTCGTATTCCGATTTCTCGTGTGCGTTCGGTCACTGAAACGAGCATCATGTTCATCAATCCAATAGCAGAACCTAATAAGGTAATGATGGCAATAGCGATTGCCGCTATTCTAACAAAAGCCATGTTTTCTAAAAACAAGTTTGCAAAACTATCACTCTTTGAAATTTCAAAACTAGCTTCTTGTTTCACATTATCCCCTCTAATGATTCGGAAGGTACCCCATGCTTCGCCAATGGCAGGGTCTACTTCATTTTGAGTATTAGCCTTAACGCTAATGGTAAAGGTTGGGTTTGATTGCGAAAAGTATTGACGTGCGTTAATAATAGGTATGAAAGCATTTTTATCACCGCTAAAGCCCATGGAGCTTCCTTTCGATTTCAGTGTGCCAATGATTCGATACCTGCCAGGGCCAATTGAGATGAGTTTATCA
>Ga0228664_1000081_pt1 | contig 66963 bp, 67 predicted proteins | sample 78DmetaG_FD_183029 | JGI IMG/M metagenome (GOLD analysis project Ga0228664, IMG submission 183029) | Seawater microbial communities from Monterey Bay, California, United States - 78D | ecosystem: Environmental > Aquatic > Marine > Coastal | place: USA: California | collected 2016-09-26 | reverse complement strand
ACTATTGATTATGAATGAATTGATTGTCTCCAGAAAATAAATTAAAAGAATTTAAACAAGAAAATCCCTTATTAATCGTACTTTAGAAAGAAAATAAAATGTAAACTTGATTCTGCAACAGAACAATTATTGACTTAATTTTTTTTTAAAATATAGTGTTATCTCTTTTAGTATTTTATATTCTTAAATATTTTTTTAAGAATTATATTTTACTTTAAGTTTCGTTTGTTTTCATCAACTTTTTTTGGTAATTATTATGTTTTACATTTTTGTGGCCTTGTGGCTTATTTCTTTTTATTACTTTTGTCTATTACCTTTTTTAAATAAGAGGAGAGTAAAAACCTTGTTGAAGAAGTACTCTAAACCATCTACTTTTAATAGAAAAGGAAAAGCGATAAGTTTTAAGAGTACTGACTTTTATATATCTATTGATGGTAAGGATGTAAAAGGTTCTATCTCTAGGTTTTCTATGGAAATTGGCTCGCTTAGTACCAGCCTTATAGGTATGGGGATATCAACTACATATGGGGAAACTTTGAAAGATATTGATATCAAAATTCTTGAGAATGCAGGTACATTAATAGATTCTACTTTAAAAGGTAAAAGTTTTGAATATTCAAGTTGGCCTTCTCCTGTTGCTACTCAAAAATTAATAAATTATATTTTTGAGAGAATAGAAGAGGAAGGTTTCAAGCCTGTACTGAAAAAAAAGAAATGATTTTCCAAGAGAGTCTTTGCAAAATATCAAAGGCTCTCATACAAACAAAAAACCAAATTTACATTTGGTTTTTTTATTTGACTCAATATAATAGGTCACATAAATTATTTTTTAAAATGCATACAATGGCAAACCTATTCCACGATTTGAAATTAGGGAACGATGAACTTACAGAAGTGAACGCAATTATTGAGATACCAAAAGACTCTATGGTAAAGTATGAGTTTGATAAAGAACTTGGATGTATAATGGTTGATAGAATAGGGAGAACACCAATCCCTTATAATTTTAACTACTGATTACTTCCACAAACTTGGAATAAAGATGATAATGATCCACTCGATATTATAGTACTTTCAAGATTTGGATTCGCACCAGGAGTAGTAGTTCCAAGTAGAGTTGTATGATGACTCAAAATGATCGATGGAGGAGAGTTTGATTACAAAGTAATTGCGGTAGCAGATGATAAGTATTATGATGATGTGAATGATATAGGGGATATTTCAGAAAAAGAAAAGGAAGATATATATTATTTCATGAATAGATATAAAGACCTCCATAATAAAACAGTACAATTAGAAGGTTGGGATAACAAAACTGATGCTATCAAGATAGTAAAAGATTGTCAGGATTATTATCCAGTGAAGTTTAAAAAATAACTTTCACAAAAGTAAACAGGATGTCAACAGAAACCTTTGATATCCTGTTTTTTTTCTATATAATATGAGCAAATTTTACTTTCTTAAAGAACATGTACCTATGGAAGGATTTTTGAACACAGTAGTGGAATGACATAAGTTTGAGTTATTGATAGATCAAGAAATTTTTAATAAAGATATTGTACTAAAAACTGCTTTTTCCTTTTTAGATAAAGGTTTCTTTTTTTTCAAGATTGATGAGAAAGGAAATCTTATATTACAGTTTACTGCAAAGGATGGGGTAAAAGAAAAACCTGAAAATATCATCAGAAACTTTTCTGACAGTCTTCTTGAAACATTACTAAGGGATAAACTAGAGAAAGATAACAAGGTAATTAGAGAAGCTATTGTTCTCAAAGCAATTAATGGTCCTCTTGATCAAGAGAATTTTGTTTCTCTTGATACGGATCAGATTCAAAAACAGCAGGAAAATCAAGAAGGAAATCAAATTGACTTTGATAAAGATATTGACGATATTTTAAAAGAGATAGAAAATGATCCAGAGTTAAAGATAGATGAAGAAGAAATTGAGAATATACTTAAGGAGATTGAGGAAGAAGCTGGAAAAGATGCTGAGAAACCAAAGATTACGCTTGATCCAGCAGGTCTAAAAAAAGCAAAAGAAGGTTTTAAGAAATAGAAGTATATTATCATTTGAAAAAAATATAAACGTATGGAAAAAATGTATACCATTAATTCTCTGATCTACCCGGATGCTATTATTGAAAGGACAATCGTTGATTTTAAAGAAGTAGCCGAAATTACATTTAAAGAAGGGAAAGTGATAATTCCTTGAGAGAATGAAGCTGAAACAGAGCATATATTCAATGAACTTATAAATTACGCTACGGCACTTATAAATGATTAATTCATACCTATTTTTGGTATAGTAATAAATAAAAAAAGAAGAACCATGTTAGATTTACAAAAAATACAGAATTCTAAAACTGATGAAGTAGGTTTTTTTAGATTTAAGAAATTTGATAATAAAGACTACCTTATTACCAATGATGCTGGGAAATACTTATTCTTAGAAGATAAAGAATTTGAAGACCTTCTTTCTGGAAAGATTAGTTCTTGAGAGCAATATGAAGATTTAGTTGCGAGAGGCTTTATAAAAAATGATGCTTATGAGCCAAGGATGGTTGGAAGCGTTGCATTGAGAAATCATTTTGTATGAGTTGGGCCAACACTTCATATGATAGTGATAACTCTCAGGTGTAATCATAAATGCAAATATTGTCATGCAGCAGTAGCACCTATGACGGCAAAGGAATTTGATATGTCCAAAGAAACAGCAAAAAAGGTAGTTGATACTATTTTTTATACGAATTCACCTTCACTTACTATTGAATTTCAAGGATGAGAATCTTTGGTGAATTATGAAGTAGTCCAATATGTAGTTGATTATGCTCTTGTTAAAGCATCTCATCTTGGGAAAGAGCTTGCTTTCTCTTTGGTAAGTAATCTTACTCTTATGACGGAAGATAAGTTGAGCCGGTTGCTTGATCATGGAGTTGATATATGTACGAGTCTTGATTGAGATAAGTTAGTACATAATTCTAACAGAGCTTGATTTGATGGAAACTCATTCGAAAAAGTTACCTACTGGATGAAAAGAGTTGATGAGGAAAAACAAAAGAGATGAATGGGAAAAATAGGAGCTCTTTTAACAGTAACAAAAGAGACACTTCCTAAGTATAAAGAGATTATAGACACTTATATGTGATTAGGGCTCGAAGGTATATTCTTGAGATGGCTGAATCCATATGGTTTTGCGGCATCAGATATGAAGACACTTGCTTATGAAACAGATGATTGGATTAATTTTTATGAAAAATCTCTTGATTATATTATAGAAATTAATAAATCTGGAACATTCTTTAAGGAGTTCATTACTTCGGTCTATTTAATGAAAATAATGAGTGCAAAAGATCCTGCTTTTATGGATATTAGAAGTCCTTCAGGGATAGCAATTGGATGAGTTGCCTATAATTACGATGGAAAAATATATGCAAGTGATGAATCTAGGATGCTCGGAAGAATGTGAGATGATAGTTTTTTTATGACGGACCTTTCTGATAACCCAGAAGAAAATTATAGAAATATGATTAATAGTGATGTAGCAAAAGCTGCAGTACAGTCATCTACTCTTGATGGTCTTCCAGGTTATAATGAACATGTATATAAACCATATTTATGAGTAGATATAATACATAATTATAAAACAACAGGAAATTTATATAATCCTATGAAGAAAGATGAAAAGGTAAAAATACAAATTGCTATACTTGACTACATATTTAAAAAACTTCAAAATGAGGAGGACAAGAAGATACTATTAAGTTGGTTGAGGGAACCTAATAGTTAATATATTTTTTCAGAAATTTCTAATTTTATAATTTAATATGTTTCTTTATGGCTCAAGAAAAGAAAAAAGTTTTTCCGAAGATTAGTAAGAAAATCAAAAGTTTTCTCGCAAATGAATCAGGAAAGATTAGTAAAAAAGATGCTCTTTGACTGGCAGCTGGTTCTGTCTTACTTGGGGGACTCAATGAGGTAGATGCTTGAGTAGCAAGTTGTGGAACACCATCAGTAGACCATGCGAGTGCAGTAACAAATGGTCACTACAGTGGTGTACCGAGTGCTACTTCTGCTCCATCATGTGATTTGAGTTCAACAGGAGTAGATCCATGATTTCCAAATGGGCCTGATACATGACCGAACGGAACAGATACTATTGCATGTACTCCTACTGTAAACCATGGAAGTGGAATAGTAAATGGTCATTATAGCGGTACACCAAGTGCTACGGTAGCTCAGAGCTGACATTGTAGTCATGGTTCACATGGTTCACATGGATCGCACGGTTCACATGGTTCCCATGGATCACACGGTTCTCATGGTTCTCATGGTTCCCATGGATCACACTGATCACACTGATCGCATGGAAGTAGGTGGTAGTAAATTGTAATTACTTTTTATGGAGAATAAATGAATAGAGATCTTTTTATGATATGCTTGTAGCTTAAAATGTAGCTTTTGTTTTCAAAAGGATTTGAGATATGAGTTTAAGAAAAACCTTGAGTTTGAAGAGGTGGAAGATATGATAAAAAAAGGATTCCTAGATGGGAAAAGATTTATAGTATTTTCAGGATGAGAATCTACTCTTGATAGAAATTTAAAGAAATACATTGCTCTTTGTAAAGAAACAGGGTATGAGGACATAAGAATACATACAAATGGTTTGAGTTTTTCAAATATGGATTTATTGAAAGAATATGTTCATTTATGAACTACTGGAGTGGTTATATCTATACATGGGTACTGAGCTATACATGATAAACTAGTAAAGTTAGACGGTGCATTCGAGAAAGTAAAAAAAACACTGGTTAATCTTTATGAGATTAAAAAAGAAAATACAAACTTTACGATCGATACGAATAGTGTTCTTACAAGATATAACAAAGGAAATTTAAAAAGCTTATTTAAGTTTTTATCATACTTTCCTATAACAAGGGCTCAGATAGTACAGTTATATTCTCTCTATTTATTTACGAAGGAAGAAAAACAAAAACTATATGTACCGTATGATGATTTTCGAGATGAGCTAGACGATATTGTAGATACACCAAATATAAATGTCACTCTAGAAAATTTTCCATTCTGTAAAGTAAATGAAAGAAGCCGGAAGCATATAGAAGAGAGACAGAGATATAATAATGATGCGTTTTGATATTTATGAGAATGACTTGAAGAATCTTCCTGTACTTACTTAAAAAATTGCTTAAATTGTAAACTAAAAGAAAAGTGTACTTGAGTTCCTAAAGACTATAATGAAGTCTTTCCAAATGAAGAATTTATATTATAATTATTATTTTATGAGAAAAATTGTAGGTGCATTGTTACTTGTTTTTGTTTTATTTTTATCTGGGTGTTTTGGTTCAGATACAGAAGAAAAAACTCCTGTTATTCAAACAGAGGAATGAGAGAGTTCAGAGGTATCATCAAATGAGACTAATGAGACGGTATCGAATAATGATGACGGAGTTACACCAAGTGATGACTCAGTTACTGTAGAATCTCCTTCTGAATCTAAGTGATCAGAAAGCCAGACTCCTACAGAAGAGCAAACTGCTTTTGTTCCAGATGTTTTTGTAGAAGATGCAGGTCCAGATCCGGAATTAACAAAAAATGAATTTTATGATTTAGAAGTTGATAATACACTGGTTGTAGATACAGATACTGTTCTAGGCATAGGTATATTTGCAAATGATATTACTGCAGCAAAAGGAAATGTAGAGGATGAAGAAACATTTCATATATGGAGAGACTTCTTATTTTGAGAATCTAATCTTTCAGAGAGTGATGCATTTGCAAAATGTTTAGAAAGTGGTAATACACAAGGTCTTACAGGAGTATATAAAACTATATGTGAATGAAAAGATGAATATATAGGTGATCAAAACACAAACTACGCTAAAATAAAAGAATTATTCTTGGTGGCAAAGAAAGCAAAGGAGACTTCGAGTGATAATGAGTGTAGAACACTTCTTACGTCTGACTATAAATGGTCAGGTCTTAGTGCTGAAAAACTAAATGGTTACCTATTTTGTCAAAAAGTTGCGAATGGCGATAGCTTTGATATAAAAGATAATTACTTCTTTTTTCATAAAGCGGTAGAAATAGAAAAATGTGAATTCTTAAAAGATGAAAACTTAACTAAACTATGTAATGATGTTAAAGCAGATTTTCCAGACCTTACAGAATAATTCATTGATAGATTATGATTATTATCATTTATATAATAACCATAATCTTGAATTAGACTATACTACGAATGGGTATAAAAAGAATTATATTGTATACATACTCGGGAGTGAGTTTACTATAGCATGCAAATTTTTAGATACAATAATTCATAATGAATCTATTACTGATGTTTTTTTGGAGAGGTTATTACTAACTTCTTCCGAAAAACATCTTTTGTTTTCTTCTCAGTTTAGAGAGTTATTTTGGCTGAGACTCAATAATCTGAATATAGACGAATGAGATTATGAAGACCTTGTTACTTTTATATACAAGAACTCTCTTGATATAAATAGACTATTTTTGGAAGAATCTTGAATCAAGGATACTTTTTTAGAAAAGTTAAATGAAACAAGGTGATTCTGAAATCTTACTTTTATAAATTTTGATAATAACTCTATTTCTGATATTGGCATAGAGTATTTCATCTCTTTTCTCACGAAAAATAATGTTGATTTAGAATATTTAAGTCTTGCAGGAAATGACATCTCATCTTTTTGAACGGACCAAGTTCTACAATACTTTCAGAATTCTCAATACCTGAGAATTTTAGATCTTTCTATGAATGAAGTGAATGAAAGTAATATTCTTAATTTTTTGAGATACAACACTTTTACAAAAGAGTTATTTCTAAGAGGTATTACTTTTACAAACAATGTTTTAGATTCTATTATTGAGTTGTTTGAATCATGAAAAACAGGTATATACATATTACGATTTACTCTTACAAAAGATCAAAAGAGCTATCAACAAGTTTTTGACGATTTGTGAAAAAAGTTGTGAATAACTTTTGATATTGATCTATCAGATGAATTACAAAATAAGTATTATTCAACCATTTATGTGAAATGATCCCAAGATGAAGAATATGAAAAAATAAAGAATACCAATAATAATTATTTCTATAATATAGATACGAGTAACACTGATACTGGTTTTGAAAGGATGTTATCAAAATGAGATATGTATTTCAAAAATGGTATTAACCTGTTCTTGTTTGATTTTCTTGATTATAAGAAAATTAAATATCTCCTAGAAACATATAATTTCAATTATATCTACCTTGAGAACTATTATATAACGGATGAAGATTTTGTGTACTTTATACAGACTATTGCTTCTCTTAAGGCAAAGAAATATAAAATCAATCTTATTTCTTTAGAAATCAATCAATTTCAGCTTGATTATCTTATTGAAAATATACCAGAAAATATATTTTATATAGAAGTAAACTTAAACAAAATCGATAAAAAAGAGAGATATATAGCAAAAATGCTCAAAAATCCAGCTTTCATATTTGAAAATATGGAGCTCTATGCGAAGATATTTAAATAATAGATTATGCACACCCAATTCCTAAAAAAATCGAAATACTTACTGCTCCAGTTTCTCAAAGAACCAGGAGGATTCAGTTTTTTTCCGTCTTCATTTTTTTGGGATAAAAATATAAAAAACGAGGATGCAGGAAGATGATTAGAAAAATATTTTAATTCAGAGTATTCCAATATAAGTGATAAAAATAATAAACTGAACTTGTATATTCATATCCCTTTTTGTACGAGAATATGTTCATATTGTAATTGTTTCAAGAAACTTCTCAGTCAGAAAGGGGAGATAGATAAATACATAGAGTATGTAGGAAAAGAAGCAAGACTCGCATATGAAACAAATAATAAAAAAAAGATACCAATAAATACTATTTTTATATGATGAGGAACTCCAAATTTACTTAGTAAGGAACAATTTAAAAATCTGTATACTATTATTGAGGAATACTTTGATATTTCTCACTTGGAACAGTTTCTAATAGATGGTCATCCGAATTATTACACCATTGAAAAAATAGATTACCTAAAAACTATTTGAGTGAATAGACTCACATTTGCGGTACAAACATTCGATGAAGCAGTACTTGAAATGAATAATAGAGATAAATATAACAGGGATATTCTCAAAAAGAATCTGGAATACTTGAAACGAAAAAATATAGCATCAAACATTGACCTTCTGATCTGACTGAAATGACAAACTTTTAAAAGTGTAAAGAATGATATTGATACTCTCAAAAGATTGCAAGTGGATAATGTCTCAGTACATTACTTTATGAACTCAAATAATATTGATTATGATATCACCAATAATTACCATGAGCTTATAGAACAGGCAAAACAATACTTACAAGAAACTGAGCTTCCGCATAGAGCCTCCAATATTCAAGAAGATTATTTCGCATCCAAAAGAAACTCAACTCTTTCTCTTGGAGCAACAGCCGTAACGAATATATTTTGAAATACAATATTTCAAAAACCAGAGAATAAAGGTTATTATGAGATGCTTGATACCTGAAATTTCCCAGTGCATAGTTGATTACAGATTACAAAAAAAGATGAAATGATAAAGTATATCTATCTCAATCTTCTATTTTGAGTGAATATCGCTGAATTTTATAACCTGTATAAAACAGATATATTTGAGTCTTTTCCTTGAGAGTTTAGGTTCTTAAAAGAAAACAATATTATTTCTATACACAGTGGAAATATAGTATCAAATAAAAGTGATTATATAACTCTTTTGTATGCTGGTATTTTCTTCATAAAAAACTTTGCTGTATTTCATCTGTCTGACTATAATAAAGATGAACTGAAGAATTTTTTTTCAGACAGTGGAGAATTAATTGATAAATAAGAGAAATGTTCAAGCTCTTTCCTCTGGATTTCAGGGAAAATCCATACATATCTATCAAATTAGGGAACTCATGCCCAGCATCGTGTGATGCTTGTAGGTATAGTTCAAAGTACGTAAGAAATGTAGAGACCTATTCTTTAGAGAATATATTTGAGGTGGTAGATGAGTGCGATAAAAAATTTGAAAAAGACTTTGATATAGTTTTTGGTAATCTGAGCTCTACTTCACATCCATATATTATTGATATACTCAAATACGGTATTGCAAAGTGAAGAAAAGTGAGATTTCAGCTCGGGTTCCATTTGAATAAAAATGACCTTATGCTTCTCAAAAAAGTAGAAAATGAACTTGGGCACAATGATATACAAATTAAGATTGCAAAGAATTGTAATGATTCTGATGACTGGAAAAAAGATTTATTTGTCTTGATAAAGCTCTTAACCAGTTTTACCAAGTTTAAGTTCTATATAGATATTTTTCTTGATATAGAAAAGAACGAAACATATATTACTTCACTTTTGAAACACTCTACTTCTACACAAAATGAACACCAACATAATTTTTGTATTTGAGATATGATTGATGTAAAATTCCATGATTATTCTTGGAAAGTTTGTGATGACCAGAAGACTATTTTAGACCTCAAGATGAGGAAAACATGCCAGCATCTTGACCAAATATACTGTGAAGATGGCGATGTATTTGCAAAAGATAGTGTAGATGTTTTTGAGAATGGAGATATGATGATTCATGATAATCTGTGTAATATTGGTGACCTCATGGTATCGAATATATTTTTCGATGAAAAGAGGATATATACTGATTTTGAGAAATATATTCTCAGGCTCAAAGGTTTAGAAAAAAAACATAAGAATCAGTGAGATATGTGTTACGACTGTATTAAAAAATCTTATCATTATAATAAATAAAAAACAATGTCCACCTATACCGAATTTGGGAAACTCAAGGAAATCATAGTATGAAATGTTCAGAACTACAACCTGGATAAACTCGATATCACTTTCAAGATTGCCTATTGAGAAAATATGAAAGAAAGCACTTTTGGAGATTATACTGATTATAAAGTAGATAAACAAAAGATTATTGAGAGAACAGAAGACTTGAATAATTTTGCAAAACTTCTCGAAGAGAATGGAGTGAAGGTAGTTCGTCCTCAGGAATTACAATCTTTTCAATCATTCAAAACTCCAAATTTTTCTGGTTTTTTGACTCCCGTTTCTAATCCAAGGGATAAGGTCATAGTTCTTGGAAACAAAATTATAGAAACTCCAGCACTTTGTTCTAAAAGATACTTTGAGAATCAACTGCTCTATAAACTCTTCCAAAGTTATTTTAATAAATGATATACTTGGTTATCTGCTCCTATGCCACCTCTCACGAGAGAAAGATTTGATGAATCATATTGGCTTGATGAAAAAGATTTTGAAAACTTCGATGTGAATGCCTATGATATCGCTTTTGATGCAGCTCATATGATTAAAATAGGGAAGGATATATTATTCAATGTATCGAGCTATAACCATGAACTCTGAGCTCGTTGGTTGCAGAATTTTCTCGGAGATGATTTTAATGTCCATAAAGTATATCAGCTCGATGATACTCATATAGATGGGAAAATCAGTGTTCTCAGACCAGGAACTTTTCTCGTGAATAACTCTATGATGGATAAGGATATCAAATCCTATCTTCCAGAAAAGTTTCATTCTTGGGAGTTTATTTTCACAGCTGATAATAGAGAGTATCCACCAGATTATATAAATAGTGGAACCAGTTTTATTGAGCTATGTAGCCTCAGAGGCTCAGATACGAATGTGCTTTCTCTCGATGAAAACACAGTCTGTGTGATAGAGGATGCAGTAGAAACTATAAAAGAACTCGAAAAAAGAGATTTTAAGGTGATTCCAGTGAAAATGAGGCACAATGAGATATTCTGAGGAGGTCTACACTGTGCGACGCTTGATATCGGTAGGGAAGATGAGCTTATAGATTATACACAGTAATAACCCATCCCCCTCCACTCCGTTTCGGGTACTTCCCTTGATAACAAGGGAAGATAGAGAAGGAAAAACAATTTAAAAGAATATTTTAAGATACAATTATGCAAAAAGTTCTCGTAGTATGACTCTGAGGTCAATGACAAAAATACTTGAATTATTTTCTTAAGAATAATTATCAGGTTTTTTGAGCGTGTAGAACTTGGGTTACAAAGAAGAAAATAGAGAAAGAGTATGGTATAGAAGTAAGTTTGGATTATGATAAGTTTTTAGACCACCCCCAGCCCCTCCTTATTAAGGTGGGGGGCAGAATAGAAACTCCTCCCCTTACTAAGGGGAGGTTGGGAGGGGTCATTGATATTATTATCGTTTGTTTACCACCTGAAGTTCAATGAGAAATAGCTCTTGAGTTGGTACAGAAATATCCAAATATAAAAGTTATTGTTGAAATACCAGTTTCTTGGGATGCTCAGGTTATTGAAAAATTAAAAAAATATGAAAACTGTATTTTTTATCTTGAAGAATACTTTACTTTTTTATGACAGTTTCTGAGAAAAATAGATGTTTCGCTTGTGGAGAAAATTGATATACAAATAACAGTTTCGAAAGAGGATTATGAGAATGAGGAGGCTGCTAAGGTTACTCATGTGCATATTATGAATAATTTTCTTGGTTCTTGAATTGATTTTGAAAAACTGAATCTTACTTATCAGTTTCACGAAAGAGAGGATATTTTTTATGAAGTGAGTTTTGAATATAAGGGAACAAGAATACTCTATGTTTTTAATCAGGAGAAATATTTGATGGTAGGAGAGAGAAAATATAATGATGAATATAATTTTGATTTTGTGTTGGGGAAGATATTGGAGGGAGGATTATGAGAGGGGGTGAAAGAGGAGTATTTGAATTATTTCCTGTAATCAAACCCTTTTCTAATACATTCAAAGCAACTATTTTCCATATCACTATTGAGTTCTGCTAAATATTCATTCTTGTATCTCGAGAAATTCTTCAAAATAACACCTCTCTCTTGTCAGATATTTGATATCTTTGGATATCCGATATAACAGAGGGGATTGTGGAAGGTTACATCGAGATTGGGTTCTATTTCTATGTGGTCATCGATATCTATACTTTCAGTTCCAATATCAAATGAATCATACACAAGACAACTATTTAGGTTGAGATTTTCAACCTTTTTTTCTTTATAATTTATATTATAGAGAGATCTTAAACATATTCTGATATTCTTCATATCAAGATGATAGATTCACTCTGATTCCTTCTCAAATTCTTTTTTGAGAATACTCTCAAATACCGCTTTATATTTCAGATCTATGAGGAAATCATAGTTCACAAATACATTTTCCTTTCAAAAAAACTCTTTGATACTTGATATGACTTCGAGTATCTCTCTTTTTTGAGTGATTTTTTTTGAGACGATGAAAATAGAAACCCCTCCCTCAGTCCCTCCCCTTTCAGGAGAGGGAAGTAAATGTGTAATATCTAAATATTTGGTATCAAGAGGAATCTGAATTTTATAGTTTCTAGAAAGGCTTTCAATATATTGAGTAATACTTTTAATTTCAGGATTAGTTATATTATTCGTTCCATAGAGAAAATATGAGAAATTTTTATCCGAGAGTGAATGTGATGTATCAATAGCATTCTGAATATCTGCGAGTTTGAGCGACTTATTTGGCTTGAGTGTTTTACTACAGCTCTGGCATCAGGTAGGGCATCATTCTCATATACTGATGAATATCTCAGCTCACTGATTTTTTGAGGTAAAAAGAGGCATTTTCTTTCTTTTAAAATCTATTTTTTTTATTATAATGCTTTTGATATTGAAAGCAATTTATACCTTATTTTCTTCCCTTCATTGGAAGGGAAGTACCCCGTTAGGGGGGATGGGTTATTAAAAATTTTCCACTATGAAAAAAAACGTTCTCATCGAGCTAATAATAAATAATCAATGTAACAAAAGGTGCGACTACTGTGACCTTGATTTTAGGAACAAGAAATTTGAGAAAGAGGACTTAGATGTATTTATTGATTTTTTGAAAAAAAATAGTAAAGAAGTGAATTATTTCTGTATTAATTTTTTTGGATGAGAACCACTACTTTCCTATGAGGAAGTAAAATATTTTGTGGAAAATGTATGAGTAGAGAATATCAAATATTCTATCGGAACCAATGGAGTATTTCTAGATGAAGAAAAACTAAAATTCCTCAAGAAAAACAATTTCAAGATATATCTCTCAGTAGATAATATAGATGGAAAAGCATTTCTCGAAAAAAAAGACTTTTTTGGCTTTCAGGATATGATAGAAGTGAATTTTATTAATGACCCTGATTTTCTCTATAATTCAAAAGCAACCCTTGATTTAATTCTCGAGAAAGGTTTCAAGAATGTTAATTTCATGCCAGTATTTACAACGAAGAAGCGGGATAAAGAGAAGCTCAAAAATTTTCTCATTTTGAAAAATTATATTTCATCTCTTTCAGAGTTGAATATAAACTATTTCTCCTACTACAATGGATTCTCTTCGGATATTCAGTTTATGCTTGATACAGATATGTATTTCTACCGCGATCTTGATTCTCTTATTCGGTTGCAAAAACAATATAGCTTGTTACCAGAAGACTTGAAAAAAGAACTTCACGAAGGCACTCAGCTCTTTCATCTCGGAGAGGAAACTTTTACTGTAAAAGATTTGATAAATCGTTATAATGCGAAAGAAGTGTTAGAACTGGTTATGAAGATTCCAAAGGTTCTGGGAACGTATAGAGAAAATATATTGATTGATAAAATACTCAAAAATGGAGCCTAAAAAAGAAAATGTCTTTGAATGTAGTGCTGTTACCAAGTGAATCGAGATAGAACTCACGAGTTACTGTGGGATGCACTGTTTGGTTTGTGCGAGGGGAGACCTAGAGAAGCACACTTTTTTGACGTTCGATAATTTCAAGAAAATGGTGGCATTATTAAAAGAGTGAGACTATGAAGAAGTTATGGTCTGTGGGCTTTGAGATGCTTTCATTCATACTCAGGTGAATGAGTTTATGGACTATCTCTTTCAGGAACTTCCAAATATCAACCTCTTTTTTATGACGAAGTGACTCGCATTGAAAGACGAACATATAGATAAAATAAAAGAGCTCAATGAAAATGGTTTCAATGTCTCGCTCACGTTTTCAGTTTTTTCTCTTGAAAAGAAGATGTACAACTATCTGACAGGATGAGATTTTTTTGATAACTTTATGGAGACGTTGAATAAGTGTCACAAAAAAAAGATTAACTATTCTATGGAGTTTATGCTTTCTACTCTTACACTCCCAGAACTTGATAAGTTCAAGGTGTTTGCGAAGAGCCTCAATAAGGATTACTGAGTTTCGCTGGTACATAATTGGGGAGGGAGGATTAGTGAGAAGATTCACAAGAAGCTTTTTGATGAGAAGAAGTTGAAGGGGCATTATATCAAGAGGGAAGAAGGGGATATTTGTGAGGTGATGAAGTATGACTACTTATACGTAAACTCATTCGGAGAGGTGTTTCAATGTTCACTCAATGAGATAGATAAGACGGGATTGTTATGAGAGCTTGGAGACTATTCTCTTGAGGAGTTTTTGGAGAAGAAGAGAGCGATTGATTATAAAAAAGCCTGTGAGAAATGTTTTTATTATGGGTTTAAGACTTTTAGTTAGGGGCTTTCTCTTTTTCAATATTACCATTCAATGGTAATATTTCTTTTTGCTTAGATTTTCTACCCATAAGAGAACCGAAGGCTAGAATGAAAGAAATAGGGAATATGACTCAGATTGTAATCTGTAACATACTGGTTAAATCTTTTCCACTATCTCATAGTAGTATAGGTAGTAACATAAAAATAGATAGTAGAACAGTTGGTCAGAAAAGCAATAGTATAAATTTATTTTTTGATGCGAGTGCCTCTTTTGTTTTAGATGAATCATTGAGAGCTGAAACTGAAGCTATAATAAAAGAAATAGGAAAAATTATTAAGATTAACATTATTAAAGTACCATTTTCTTGTCCATCAGATATCATTATTGTTGCTATATATAGAGACCATAGAGCACTTGGTCAGAAAAGTAATAATGCAAAACGTATAAAAGCCATAAATAAAAATTAAAAAATATATTTCTAAATATAGTACTTTTTCTATGAAAGTAAAAAAATATTTGCAATACATAAGTACAAGTATATAATTCGTATATGTTTTATTGTTAGTTTTCAACAAATAGCTTTAGCTATTTGTAACAAAGCTATATAAAGATTAGTTCTACACAAACAGCTAAAGCAGTTTGTTGAAAAATATATTGTTAATATTAGAAAAGAAATGAGAATATGTGTTCATATGACTTGGGTTACATATAGTAGTAGGGTAAGTGAAAGGATGATACAGTATAAAGTGAGAAAATGAGAGGGGGTATTTTTGGATGTTGGGAAAAGAAAATTTATTTATAAACTACTATTATGAAAGTTGCAAGAAGAAGAAATAACCTATTATGCTTTAAATGTTTTATCAGACCACGTACATTTGATAGCTTGTATTGAAAATAATGAAATTGAAGAAATAGTGAGAAAATTAAAATGATTTTCATCCTTCAAGATATCAAAGGATTTTTTATATTCAGAATCTTGAGTAGGAAGACAAAATAAAATATGGTGAAAATGATATAGTCTTACTTATTTAAATACTCAAATGCATCTAGATACAGCTGTAAAGTATGTGAATGATAATCATCTAAAACATTGAGTAGAAAATATTTTAGATATAGATTGAGTTGTAACAATACAAACAGCTGAAGCAGTTTGTTGAAGGTAACAAAACTGCAATTCAACAAATAGCTTCAGCTATTTGCCTATATACACTAACTCACTCATCCATGAACCAAAATCTAAAAAGAAAAATTATTCAAGTATGTGAACAAAAAATAGAAAAGAAATGACCAAATGTAGGGCTATCATTCTATGCTTTTTTTGAGAATAAAAATGAGAATCCAGAGGAACTGATGGAAGTCGCTGAATGGTGGATCATGACCCGTCAACTCGACCACTTTGAAAAAGCTGTGAAAATTAAGGGAATGATGGAAGAGTAAAATATATTGACAATATAATATTTATCATTATATTTTTTTAACTAAATAGTAATATTCTACCTTACCTTTTGTAATGGCAGATTCTACTATTTTGTGGGTCTGTCATTTTTTTATTAATATCAAAACTGATAGAATTATGAAAATATCTAGTAATGAAGTAATGAAGCTATGTAGTATAATGTGTATTCTAATATATATAGGGATTTTTGCACATGCTATCTCAGAAAGTATTGTTTATTCTTTTATAGCAATGTTTATAACACTGCCTATTATTGGGCTATTAGGGCTTTTAGAAAAACATGTTAAAAAGAGATTTTCTGAAAGTGATAGAATTTATCTTACACTTGTAGTCTTTGGATACATCAGACCTTAACCATATAAGTCATCGAGTAATATCGATGGCTTATATTTTTGAGAATAAAAATGAGAACACAGAAGAACTGATGGAAGTCGCTGAATGGTGGATCATGACTCACAAACTCGACCACTTTGAAAAAGCTGTGAAAATTAAGGAAATGATGGAAGAATAGAAGGGATTCTCAACTTGATTTTCCCCAAAAAAGCATTAATCTTTTCACAGAAGAAAGATGCTTTTTTTACGCCTTTAAATAAGTACTTATGAAATTCTCAATCTGATATAACGAACAAGAATCATTCTATGATATCCTAGAGAAATACAAAGATAATATTTCTACAGTCTATTTTGGTGCGCCAACCTCACTCTGACCATCAGGAAGAGCCATCATACAAGACGAAAACTATGATAATCAAATAAAAAAACTTCTCACTACCTGCAGCGAATATGGTATAGGAACCATACTTGCTTTTAATGCCACTACAGAATGATGAAAAACAGGGGACAAGGACCATATGTTGGAACTCATAGCGTATATTAAGAAATTAAAAAAATATGGACTTACTTCTGTCTCTCTCACAAATCTTCTCTATGTAAGATTTATCAAGAAAGCCGTTCCAGGAATAGAAATATATTCATCAGTGAACTGTTATCTAAAAACCGTCGAACAAGCCCTCTACTTCAAGAAAATCTGAGTTGATATTCTAACAATTGATAGAGATATAAACAGAGATGTGAAACTCATAGAACAAATCAAAAAAAGAAGTGGACTCAAAATACAAATAATGCTTAATGAAGGATGTATTAGAAATTGTCCATTTAGGCACACTCATTTCAATATCATTGCAAATAATGTTGAAGACAATAGGGAAAATCAGAAGCAAGGGAAGTATAATCTAATAGAAAGATTCTCTTGTACTCCACTCCTCGCAGAAAACAAAAGAATGATATTTAGAATGCCTATTATCAGACCAGAGGACCTGAAATATTTTGACTGAATATGTGATTACTTTAAACTCGTAACGAGAGGACTATCAAGCGAAAAAATAGAAACATTCTTGGAAGCATATACAAATTGATTTTACCATTGAAACTTATTCGATATACTAGATATGAGCATCATAGACTACCATCATTTTGTAGACTATGTTGATAATGATAAACTGACAGAATTGAATTTCTTTGAAGATATCCAGAAATGTCCTGGAGACTGTAATACCTGTACCAATTGTAACAAATATTTACAACTATGATAACACAAAACTTCTATGCCCTTGTTCTTTTCCCATACATAAAATACGATGAAAAAGTAGGGAACAGTGGATACACACTTATTAGACTCGAAGAATCTAATTTTTGAAATATAAAAGGAGTTTTTTTATGTGACAAAAATAATGAAACCTATGTAAACTTTCAACATAGAGATTTTTCTTCTCTTCCCCCTCTCCCATTGGGAGAGGGTTGGAGTGAGAGCTCTAAAAATTGGCACATAACTTGAGATGACCAAGACCTCGTGGTTGAACTCATAAAGATATTTACAAAAGCTGATACCTGAGATTTCCATTTTTTCAAGGATAAAGAATTCTATGACAAAATACCATTTTGAGTAGTACTGACTATTACCAGTAAATGTAATCTTTTTTGTGACTACTGTTTCAATGATTATGACTATCCACTCAAAGGGAGAAATACGAGAAAGTGACTCTGACTTGATGACTATACAGCTATTGTGGATAAACTCCATAACGCTGGAGCCAGAGATATAATCCTTACTGGATGAGAACCATTTGTGGCACCATTTTTTTGGGAACTTATGGACTACTTGAAAGAAAAAAGAATGTTTATCAGGATTAATACCAATGGAACTCTTCTTAAGGAAAAAGTACTCGAAAGACTCAATGAAAACTATGTCGTGAACCTGATGGTATCGATGCATGAATTTAATAATAAAGACTATTTTGATATTAACAGAGTTGGGGCTAAAAACACACAAGGGTTAGAGGGAATTAAAAACTTTGAAAATAAGTTTGAGAAAAAAGTAGAAGAACTAAAGAAAGTGAAAAACTTTAGAAATCTCAGTTTGGATTTTCTTACTATTCTTACACCAAAAAATATTCTTTTCCTCGAAAAACTCTATGCATTTACCATGAATAATTTTGAGATAGGAAACTGGCATTTTTTCAGACTCTATTCAACAGGAACGACTAAATGAATTTCAAGGTCTATGATTAATCTGGCAGTCCATAAACTCTATAAACTTAATAAAGTATATAATACAGACTTCAAAATAGTAGATAGTGTACCATATTGTATTACCAAGGATACGGAACTAGCATCGAAAGTTATAGACGGAGAGCTCTCTGATAAACATAATGTAAAAACCATTATTACTACGGATGGAAATATTCAGATAATGTCTGCCTTTGATAGTAATCTTGGAAGTATTTTTGACCATGATATCAGCGAAGTATGGAAGGGAGAATACGTACAAAAAATGCTCAACAATGGATTCCTCCCTGATGATTGTCAGGATTGTAAGTACAAGGAAACTTGTAGGGGAGGAAGTAGAATGGACGCTAATATCTACAACGGAAGTTACGGTGCATTTGATCCGCTCTGAGACGTTAATAATAAAGTAAAAGCCTAATGGATTTGAGAATAACAAATACTTGTAACAGTAACTGTCTCTACTGCTTAGAGCAATCTTTAAGAGCGAAAGAAAAACATATCCAAAAACAAGAAGTATTTGATGAAATAGGGAAGAATAGGGATGATAAAATTATTACCTTCTATGGAGGAAATCCACTACTACATCCAGACTTAAAAGAAATTATTCAGTTTAGTAAGGAACAAGGTTTTGAATCGATTGGAATTCTCACTAATACTTTCTGACTCGATAAAACTTTTCTCTGAGAGTTGAATAACTCTTGACTCACGAGTATTGGCTTCTATTTTCATAGTTTTAATAAAGAGAGACATAGTACTATAGTAAACTCTGGAATATCTCTTGCACAACTGCTTAAAAATATAGAAATCATTCAAAAATCAGGATTATTTTATAAGGCAATTATTCATTTAAATAATCAGAATATTGGAACACTTTTTCGTGACTTAGTAGTTCTGAATAAGAAGTTTGGCATTACAAATATAGAGTGTATCAACTACTTTCCCTTTGATAGACCATACGATGAGTATAAAGAATTATTAGAGTATGATGTAGAAACGAAAAGACAAACCATAGATACTATTTTTAAAGCAATAAAAACATTGAAAATAGAAGCAAACTTCGTAAAATTTCCGAGAGAATTCTTTTGAGATTTTGCAGAGTTCTATAATTTTGAGAGATGAATACTTGAACAAATATGAGATGAAGATAGAGAGAGATTATGACAGGAGAAAGTTCCGTTTTGTTTTGAAGAAAATAGGTGTGGGAGTTGCTTTATAAAAGATAACTGTGAGTACTATGGATTATAAAAGAGTAGAAATGTATGTTGGGTGGACCTGTAATCAGAAGTGCACCTATTGTATGGAGTTCCCAAATATGGAGAGGACCTGGACGAAAAAAGTCAGTAAGTATGATATATTGAAAAAACTTATAAAATACAAGAAGCTTTGATATAACCACGTGACATACCTTTGAGGTGAACCCTTTATTCAACCAGTTTTTTTGGATGCACTGAGGCTCTGAAAGAAACTGGGGTTTACTATACTCGTAACGACCAATGCAACCACTTTGAATTTCGAGAAACAAGCAGAAAAATTTATTCCATATATTGATCAATTGATTCTTTCTGTTCAAGCAATAGATCCAGAGCTACAGCAAACTATATCAAGAACGAAAGTGTTGGTAGAATGGGACAAAGTATTTGAAAATATTGAGAAACATTGGAAGGGAAATATGCTCAAAGCGAATATTGTAATTACTCAAGATAACCTTCCAGAGCTATTTAATATAGTAAAGTTTTTACAGGGAAAATGATGCAAAGAAATTGCAATAACTTATCCAGACGTAGATGTAGAATATTATTCTCGTGAACACGTACTAGAAAAGATAACCCCAAGATATTCAGAGTGTGTCGAACAGGTGGTCCCTATTGTTGATTTTTGTGAAGAACACTCTATACGATTAAAGCTCCCAGATTTTCCATTTTGTGTTTTTCCAGAAGAAAATAGAGAAAAGTATATTCCACTGACCGATGACTTTGACTATGCAAATAGACTCAAGGCTGCTGATGTGATAATGGCAGATAATAAAGTCTATCTCTGAGAGGTAGACAGAGAAGAGGTATCTCCAAGAGAGAGAGAGCATGTTAGCAATTGTGAGTGATGCAAGTACAAACAAATGTGTTGGTGACCATCGAATAAATATAAAGGACTCTATGGGTTAGATGAGATTAATTCTATAAGATAATATATTATGAATAAACAAACATCAGATGCATTTTCTGTTCTCTTTGCTTTTCTTTTTGTAGAGGTGTTAGCTCTTGATCTGAGGGAGGATAATCTATGAGATGTTTTATGAGAACCTATAGAGTATCTTAATACACAATATTCAGGTTGTTTCCGTATTATCTATACTTCTCCTCAACCACCATTAAATGAGAATGGGCTGAAAAGAGGAGTAGAGACATGTAAGATATATGTTTCTATCATAGATTATGACAAGATCTCAGAACTGGATCCAAATATAATAAAATCTTTGGAAATCCTTACATTCAAAACAATAGATGATGAAATTATAGAATATATTGAAACGAATCTTGAAGGGCACTATAAATACAAAATGAAGATACTTTTTCTTACCATTATGTGAAAAATTGGGAGGAGTGCTTTTCTTTATAAATATTCTTCGTCTCAGGCAAATGAAGTGCTCAGAACTATACTGCTCGTTATATATTACTGAGTAGGAGCTTATGATATAAATACTCTTAAAAAATCTATTGAATTCATTGATGTACTGGTTGAAAGATACCCAAATATTATATCATTCTATTTACTCAGAATGAGGCAAAAGTTTGATTTACTCTATAGATGTGTTTTATGAAAGACGAAATACAACAAGCTAGTAAGTACTGAGAAGTGAAGGGATTTTATATACAAACAGAGTCTCACTCAAGAGTGTTTTGCTGATTTAGAAAAAGCTGATTCAGTATATCCAAACAATAGTACCTACTACTATTTTAAAGGAAAGTTTTTATTACATCTTTTAGATGATTCTGGGATCGAAGATCTTTATAAATTTTTAGAAATTAAGGGACTATTCTATGATTTTGATGTTTATAGCTGGATTGGAGTGTATTATCTCCAGGTAGGAGATTCAAAGAAAGCAGATTTTTATATCAATATAGCGAACTATGATATATGAGATAAGTATAAACAATATGCGAAACAAATTTTTTATCAGGTATTAGAAGAAGACTTTACAAGATTTCAGTATTTTTTAAAAAAAAGATATTTTCAAGCATTTCTTTTTAGGAAAGGAAAATACTATAATCTTATAGATGAAAAAGTGCAGGAAATAGATTTTAATGATAGCGTAAATCTTTCTGCAAAAATGTGATTCAAAATCAATAATTTAGATGTGCTTTTACATACAGAGTTTGAGAATGAAAAAACTTTTTTAGAAGGGGTCTATGAAAATATATCAAGACATTTCTATGATCATTGGAATTCTGATATTTGTGATAAAGTTGTTTTTGTATATCCTGAGTATAAGGGATTAATGTGAAATACTATTGCGAAGGGGGAGGAAGAAAATAAATAATCACTATGAAAAAAATAAATCTCGACATATACGAAAAAAAAGAAATATTTAAAGCGGTTCTTTCTCATCCAGAAGAAACCTATATTTTCTATAATTCAGAAAATGGTGAGAAATTGAATAAAAAACTGGTATTTGAAATTATTATCTTTATAAAGAAAGTTGGAAAAAACATAAACTACTATTTTTACAATGTTCCATTTTGTGTTCTCAAACCATTTTGAGAGAAGTATATAACAGACCATTGTGTGCGTAATAGACTGTGTAACTATTATATATGATATACGGATCACTGAAAATGTAATAGATGTAGTTATGGACTATTCTGTAATAATTTTAATAAAAAAATAGAGGAAACAAAAGAGCTAGAATGATTCTATTCGGAGGCTATTGATTATAAGTTTCTTTTTTCGAAACTCCTTGTTATTTATGATTTTCTTCTTGAATTATGATATAAAAACGATGAAATACTTTTCAGTTCGACCCAAAAGTATTTTGATGACTTTCTTGAGTGAAAACCAATGTGTCTCTCTTTTCTTGATCATTTGAGCCTTTTTATAACTCTTACGAATCGTACCCTCAATAGAAAATATTTTCTCGGAAGTGATCATCCAACACTTATTTTCAAAACAAAAGGAAGAGAGAAACGTTTACTCGATATTCAAAAAGAAGTAGGACTCAATATCATCCTTGTTTCTGATGGTCCTCCAATAAAGCTAAAGAATTATGAATACGAGGGAAGAACTTTTCCATTCAACTATGGATATGCAAACTCTTATTATCTTGGAACCAAAGATTTTTTCGATTTTAGTCAGACGGACTTGGCATCTGAAATCGAGAAAGAAAAGGATACAAAAATATTTAAGTGAGATGTATTATTGTCAGGAAATGAATGAGTAGAAACTGAGATGATAGCGATACGTAATGTGAATGATTTACTCAATAAACAACCTGACTTCTATATATCTAGATCTATACTCTCTGGAATGAATCTTAATAACTATCAGTGAATTTTACTGAGTTCTGATTTTCTGTGAACCCAAGAAAGGATTTTTCAAGTCGTGAAGAATCTCAAAGTACCAGTGATCATCAATATCAAACCAGATATTACTAAGATACTATCGGATGGACAGAAAATAAAGATAAATTTTAAAACCTGAGTAATAGAAAAATGTGAATAAAAATACCAAAAGAGGATTTGATAGAGAAGCTCTCAGATTGAGAAGAATATAAACTCTATGATTCAAATATCTGATTCATATTGATTTTAGATGACAGAGTTTATAAAGTCTTCGAGAATCAAGATATATACAAAAAAGAGCTTCAATACTATAAAATATTTTGAGAGAACGGCATTCTTGTTCCTGAATATAAATGACTCTGAGAGCAAGATTGATATTATATTTTGAGACTTGAAAATATCAGAAAAGACTTCAAGAGAAAGGATTCTATTCTTAATTTAGGGATTGAGAGGATTGCAGAGTTATTGAAGAAGATACATAGTCTGCCTTTCACTGAAGCCCTCACCCCAACCCTCTCACAAGGGGAGAGGAGGAATATAGTTTTATGAGATGTGCACGTGTCAAATTTTTTCGAAAAAAAGTGAGAAGAGAGACTCGGAGTTTTTGACTTCTCTTCATCCCAAGTTTGAGATAGGGAAGCAGATATTGCTTGTCTGTATATTGAAATTAATATAAATGATGATATTCTGGCTAGATTTCTTGAGGCCTATGGCTCTGAAATTGATAGAGAGAAACTTTATAAATATACAGTATTAGAACTTCAAGAGATGATTAAAAATGGAATGAATTTGGGGAGAGAGGCAAAGATGAGGTATTATAAGTATTTGTTAGTGTTGAAGGAGAAGATGAGTATTAATAAAAAGTAAAAAAGTATTTACTTTTTTACTTTTTTCTATTATAATAGTTTCATATTATTATTTATCTTCAAAACTATGACAAGATTAACAATAGACCTACCAGATAATCTTCATAAGGCTCTGAAATCTCTTTCGGTAGTTGATGGACAAACGATGAGGAATATTGCTATATCTGCACTAGAGAGATATGCGGTATCAAGAGTAGGGAAAGAAAAAGATATCAATGAAAATGAGGCTGATGAGCTATTAAAACCAATATTATTGAAATATGTAGAACAAATAGAAGAGGGAAAATTTGAATGAAAATCTTGGGAAGAAATTAAGAAAGAAGTAGAGTAAAACAGAGAACTAAAGTGGCTGTTCGACAATACAGAAAGCTAAAGCATTCTCTTGAATATGTGTTTTTCAACAGCTAGCTTTAGCTAGCAGAAACTGGAAAGTTAACAATATATATTATATGAAAATTATTTTTTCTCCACTTGCAGAATCAGAACTAAAAAGGTTATTAAAGAAATATAATAACCTTTTTTCAGATTTGGATGATTTTATTGAAGGTGTAAAGCAGGGGAATACAATAGTTGCTGATAGGTTACAGGGGTTCTCAATACCAATTTATAAAACAAGAATTAGAAACTCATCAAGTAACAAAGGAAAGTCTTGAGGTTTTCGAATTATATACCATATGAAAATCAATGATATACTTTATATTCTCGCACTTTATTCCAAAAATGAAATGTGAAATATCGATAAGAAAGGTATTATTCAAAGTTTGAAACAATTGGGGTTGTAGTAAAGCCAAAAAACTTGTTTTATTCACGAAACTGGGTATAAATAGAGGGTATAAATAAACAGTTTTTTGACTCTATGAATACATACAAACATATAGAAATAAATATAGGAAAAGCCTGCAATAATAAATGCAGGTTTTGTATGAGTTCCAAGCCAGAACTATGGGATATAAAATTCTCAAAACTTGAAGTGGTAAGTGAGAAGCTTCACGATTATTATAGTAGGTGATATAGATCAGTAGGATTCCTGTGAGGAGATATCTCTATCCACCCAAAGATTCTTGAAATCATAGCGGTATGTAAAAAACTCTGATTCCTCAGCGTAAATGTTATCAGTAATGGTATGAAGTTCGATGACCCAGTATTTGCGAGAAAACTCGTGGAAGCTGGAGTAACAAGAATAAACTTCTCAATCCACTCACACCTTCCAGAAGTAGAAGAATATTTGATCCAAGTACCTGGAGGACTTGAGAGAAAAATGAAAGCTATTGATAACTTCAATGCACTCTATAAAGAATGACTTTTGAAAGATGCTATCAGTGTAAACATTGTCCTGAATAGTAAAAACTATAAAACGATAGTAGAAACCGTTCTCTACTTCTACCTCAAGAAAAAAATAAATGATATAAGAGTAAACTTTATATGGTTGAATGAAGATACAAGAGAGAATTGGGATGACCTCAAACTCAGCTATGAAGAGTTTTTTCCATACCTCAAAAAATTGGTATATGTATCAATCAAGTATAAAATCAGGATTACCTTTGATACTGTTCCTGCTTGTATCCTCTATAATTTAGATACAAAAAACTACAAAACCATTATACGTAAGTTCTTATGAGAAGATTATGATCATATTACTGAAATAGACGCGGTAAATAGTGGGGATTTTTTTGATTGGAAAAAGAGAAAAAAAGATACTCTCAAAACACAATTTGATGATTGTGAAAAATGTATCTATAGGAACTCTTGTCAATGAGTTCGGAAATGATATGTAGAAAAATTTGGATGAGGTGAGTTTAAACCGATAACGAAGTAACTATGAGTGTGAATATAATTCTCCATATAACAACATCCTGTAATTATGACTGTTCTTACTGTGATGTTATAAAAGATAAAAGAAATATTTCTCTCGAGAGTAGGGATTTTGTCATAGATTTTATTGCAAAAAATAAAGGATCTATCGGGAGATTCAAATTCTTTTGATGAGAACCACTTCTTGCTTTTAAGGATATGAAATATATTATCGATCAGTCTCAGGGGGATATAGGAGAGAATTATGAAATAGTTACGAACACCACACTCCTTTCAGACGAAGTATGAGAATACTTTGAAAAGCATTTTAAACTTATTTTCTTTAGTATAGATACTGAGAATAAGTTTGATTATGAAAAAGTAGAGAAATTTATACACAAATACAACCTAGAGAAAAGACTCTATTTCAATCTTGTTATTTCTCCCGAATCGGTTGATGAGAGTCTCGAACAGTTCCAAAACCTCTATAAACGATGATTGAAATGATTTAATATATTGCCAGTATACTTTACTAAAGTTTGGGGAAAAGAGCACTTACATAAACTCGCTGAAGCAATGAAGCATATACTTGATATTTCTCTTGAAGATAAGGAACTCAGATTATACGGGTTTCAGGAGAATGCTGGATATGATACCTCGCTTGCGAATAATACATTTTTTATAGATGTAGATGGGAAGATATATTATTCTGATATGGTTTCTACTTACTTCTGAAAATCAATAAAGAATGACTTATATCTCGGAAAGATATGAGATACTACGCATACATTTTTTGAAAAAAAGGATTTTAAGAAAGAAATATGATTGATTAATGGGTTAGAGGAAAATATCTATACCAAAGTGAAAGGACAGAAAGAGCTTCATAAAATAATGGACTACTTCTCTGAATACTTGAATAAAGCCCTCATCCCAACCCTCTACCATTGGGAGAAGGGGAATAGGGAAAAGAATAAATAACCTCCCCTCTCTCTTTGGGAGAGGGGTTGGGGGTGAGGGCTCTTCTCAATTTTATCCATAAAACCATAACAATATGCCAAAATTATACCTGATATCTGGAGTACTTTGAGACTTCCGTGATATATCAAATAACATGATACGTACGATACAAGATAGCGAACTGATATTCGTCGAAGAAATACCAGTATTTGAGTTTTTCTTAGAAGAAAACAAAATTGATTTTAGGGGGCAAATTCTTGAAATATCTCATAATGAGAATCCAGAATATAAGAATCTCATTCTCAAGACTTTTCTTGAATGAAAAAATGTCTGAGTGTTTGAATCATCAGGGATTCCATTTTTTGTAGATCCTGGATTATACATTCTTCAGTTTGTTTACAAGTTGCAAGCAAAAGTTGATATAGAAATAGTGTATATACCTTGAGGTTCTGCTCTTACAGCAGCACTCAGCTTATGTGGGTTTGATATAGATAAGTTCTCATTTCTCTGATTTATAGGAGCACACACAAAAAATGAAGTGTACTCAAGTAGTATTCCAGTAGTCTATTTTGTGAACCATATTGATGTAAAAAAAATGTCTCAGTTTCTAAGCTTTATGAAAGATTTAGGAAATAGGGAAGTATTTATAGGAATCAATATTGCAAAAAGACTTTGAGAAAAATGAGATATAATAATTAGATGAAAATCAAAAAATGTTTATACTGAATGTGTAGAAAAGGTGGAAGGATTTTTAGAAAAATCCGAAATACCAGATATTCTTATTGTTTTTAATTGAATAGATGGAAAATAAAGAGAATCTTTTAGCAAAAGAACAAACAACGAAACAGAATCGTATATGGGTACGTATAGCTGCAGCTTGTAATAACAAGTGTATTTTTTGTCTTGACTCAGATGCTCAAAATGGAACCTTTCCAAGTGAAGAACAGGTAAAAAAAGAAATAAAAGAATGATTCAAACCAGGGTATGATAATAGAGTTATTATATCTGGGGGAGAAGCGAGTATCAATCCCAAATTTCCACTCTATATCAAGTATGCGAAAGAAATAGGGTATGATAGGGTACAGACTGTGACGAATGGAAATATGTTTTTCAAAGATGAATTCTGTAAGAAAGTATTTGATGCTGGACTTGAGGAAGTAACCATGTCTTTTCACTGACACAATGGAGCACTTCATGATTATCTGGTTGCGACACCGTGAGCATTTAAAAAATCTCTTAAAGGACTTATATTTATCAAGAAATATCATCCAGAAATTATTCTAAATATAGATATTGTAGTGAATAAAATGAATGTTGCCTATCTTCCAGATATCGTGAAGTTTTTTATGAAACTAGGGGTTTATGAGTTTGATATCCTTCAAATAATTCCTTTTGGGAGATGATTTTCTCAGTTTAGAGAAAAACTATTCTATAATACAGGGGACTATATAAAGCCTCTACAGGATACTTGGGAACTTTCAAAAACTCCTTGAATGTATATGTGGACCAATAGGTTTCCAGCGGAGTCTTTTGAATGATATGAAGACCTTATACAAGATCCAAGAAAAATAAAATCAGAAGTTATGGGAGAAGCATATGGTATGTTTGAACCGTTTATAAAAACAGATGGGAAAAAGAAACCAGAGTGTTATGGAGAAGCGTGTAGTGTTTGCTTTCAGAATCAGTACTGTCATGACTTTATGAAAAACATTAAAAAAGAAAAACTAGAATCAGAGGAAAATGATTTTATACTCAAGTGACAGGAATTTCCATCAGAAGTATTTGAAAAATATTGAGAAGAGAAAAAAGATTTCCTAGGCTTTTTAGAACAGAAAAAAAGAGAAAATACAAAGCTTATAAATGTTCCAAAATGTCTTTGATGAGAGGGGATATATGAAACCTATAATGATATAAAAGAAGAGAAGACACTGGAAGATTATACCTATAAGTACATCAAAAATCTTTATAGAAAAAAGTCTTTGAGATGTAAAACCTGTAAGTATGATAAAGAGTGTGAGTGAATCCATATAAACTTTATCAGGAGTTATTGATTTGAAATTTTAGAACCAATAAAAGACTAATACTATGGCAAATATTTGATACATACAAGTAAACAGGCACTGTAATAATGCCTGTCATTTTTGTTCGAATCCGAGTAATGGAAATAATATTACTTTAGAGAGGGGAAAGGAACTTATAGATGATTTTGTAGAGAGAGGGTATCACTGAGTTATCTTCACTGGATGAGAACCAACTCTTTCACCAGACTTACCAAAATGGCTTGCTCATACTAGAGAGAAGTGACTTTCAAATAGAATGATATCGAATGGAATGATGTGTTCTAATCCTGATTTTATGAAGAGGCTCGGTGATAATGGACTCGAATTGGTTCATTTTTCTGTATACTCATGTTTTGCGAAAGTACATGATTTTTTAACCGATACTCCAGGAAGCTGGGAGAAGCTTATGAAGTCTATTACCAATGCTCTTAATCAGGGAATTAGAGTGCAAATTAATACGGTAATTACCCACTATAATGAACAGCATCTTGATAAAACAGTTAAGTTTCTCACCAATCATTTTCCTCCAATTCAACATTTTGTATGGAACAACCTCGATCCTGAAATGATGAGAAAAACTGATACTGCTTGGTCGACACTTCCTAACTTTGATAACTTTAAACCATCATTGGCTAGGGCAATGAAGTATTTAGAATCGACAGGAAGGACATTTAGAGCAGAAAAATTACCTTTGTGTTATATAAGAGGGTTCGAATGGAGTTCAACGGAAACGAGGAAGATGGTGAAAGATGAAGAGAGAGTCATTCATTTCCTTGATTTTAGAGAGGAGATACATGAGACTAACTTTGAACACGAGAAGCTCGAAGCATGTAAAAAGTGTGACCTTAATAGTATCTGTTCTGGAATCTATGAACATAAGAAATATTATGATTATGTGAATGTATATCCTCAGAAGTTAACGAGAGAAGAGAAGGAAAAAATTATAGAGAAAATTAAACTCTAAACATAAAAAGACTTCACTACCTCAATCATATAATCAAGTATCCCTCTAAATATACTATTCCCAAGAAAATAGGTAATCATAAATCAACAGAATATGTATCCTCAGAATGAAAAAGTTTTGAGGATTTTTATGTGTTCTATTTTTCAATAGTTTGGAGTCTTTTTTCGTGCATGATATCTATTTACAGCAGCATAGGCTTTTTTTAGAATTTTTGTTGTTTCTTCATCAATAGGGTTTTCTAGTTTTTTAAAATACTCAAGAGGATTCGGGTAGAGGAGTGCTTTGGTATTATGTCTTTTCTCTCACTCATCTATATGTCAGAGAGCTTTTTGGTTTCAAAACATTTTTATAAGATAGTTTTTATCTACTATTTCTCACTCTTTGAGGTCTTTTATTTTCATATAGTCCTGTTCTGCAATTCAAAAGGTTATTTTGTAAGAGTATATAAAAATCTTTGCGATGAGATAGAGAATAATATAAATGGTAAATATTCTATAGAGAGCAATACTTATAGTATTGAAATTATGTACCAGTTCATGAGAAATAAACCATACCAGTCATAAAAAAAGCACACTCAATAGTATAATGTTGAGTTTTGCATTATTGAGTCCGTATTTTTGATATCTTGCCATGATTATGTCTTTGGACTTATTGATAGCGATTCGAATTAAGTATATGAGACCAATAAATCCGAGTAAAAAGAGAGCTATTACATAGATATGGTAGTCTTCGAGGATTTTCTGAAGAAAGACATATCGAGAACCTTCACCATTTTCACCACCCAAAGTACTATTAAGAAGGTAGATTCTTGAGAGTCTAATGACTACGAATATCATTAGAAAAATAAGAATCCACTTAAAGAGTTTGAAAATAGCAGTTTTTTTCACAATCTCTCCATTTGGGTTATGAAGAAAATGTGTAAACTTATCTTTCAGATCATTTCCAACATCTCTCCATAGGCTTCTTCTATAACTACGAATGAAAATACTTTTATAAAAATAAAAATATATAAAATAGCCAATCAGATATAGCAGAGTAAGCAGAGCAATATTTCCTATAAAGGGAACAATACCTATATGAGGAATAAATAAACTCAAAACGAGTAGGTACTTTGCATCTCCAGCTGACCATATTCAGAAATAGTAAAGTGTAAACGAGATGACTAAAGCAAAGAGAATTTGGATAGTAAATGCTATAATACTTACTTCGGGAAAGGTGACTCAAATATAATAAAAGTGAAAAGGTACTAGATATATGAGATATAATAGAAATTTATTTGGGATAATTTTTCTACGAATATCAGAATGGATTATTTTATAATTAAAAAATAGGAAGGGAGTAGCTAAAATGAACAAAAAATATTGCATAGACTCTTAATAAATATATAATTTTTTTGTTATTATATAGTTAAAATATGTTTCACAAAAAATTAATTTTGTTTTCCTATGAAAGATTTAAAATATTATGTACTCTGAAGAAAAGATTCTCCACTTCTGAAAGAATATAAAGAAAGATTTTATCAGAAACTCATTCAAGATTTACAGAAATTAGCCGATAATGGAACTCTGAAAACTGAGATAGAAGAACTACTATGATCAGAAAACAGGGATTTTATTTTGAACCCAGATATTTCTTCACTTATAAATGGTTTATCTATAGAGTGATTACCAGTATATGAAGAAAAATTACAAAATGAGATACACTTTTATCTTATTGGAGAATCTGAAAAACTTACTATGAATAAGTGAAAAAAAATAGCTGGAACAGATATTCGATTGACTATAGAAGACAATAATCCTTATAATCAAAATGAAGCACATCCAGAACATCGTCTTACATGATGAGTAATTTGATGGTGAGAAAAAAGTGAAGAAGAGTGGCTAAAAGTTTACATTAAAACTTTTGAGCTTCTAAAAATGCTAGATGAAGGAATATATGATGAGCTGAACCAAATAATTAAAAAAATAATACCACTTTGAACGGCAGAGTCTCTTCATAACTCAGCATCATATAAAGAATGTATAGGACACTTATATATGTGATATACTACGGGTTCAGATAAACCAGAGATTAATAACCTAGAAGCAATTATTCATGAATCTTCACATAATAAACTTAACCTTATCATGCAGTTTGATCCAATAGTTGTAAATGATAAAACTGAAAAATATTATTCAGCAATTAGACCTGATGCAAGACATATTCATGGAGTACTTCTTTGAATCCATGCATTTGTTCCTACTATTTATATGTTAATGAAAGCGTATAAGAGCGGTATGCTTTGAAATGACCAGCATTGGTTAGATAAAATAGTTCTTTATTATATGAAAAATAAATTTATGTATAAGGTTATGACAAAGTATGCAAAATTTACTCCATTATGACAGGAAATATTTGATGAAATTGTCTATGTTATATGACTATCTGATAAACTATTTAAAGAACTCAACCCAAGTAAAGAGTCTATAATGAGAGCGAAAGAACGTCAAACAGAACATTTTATGCAAGTCAATAAACATTATCCTCACCTTGAGTATTAATAAGAAAGAAAAGTTTGCATTCGGACATATTTTTTTTACACTATAGACTAATATATATTAATTTTGTTATCAATGACTACAAAAAAGGTTTTTCCAAAATTAAAGACTAAAATCAAGAATTTTCTAGCGAATGAATCAGGTAAAATTACAAAAAAGGATGCTCTTGGTCTGGCTGCCTGAGGAGCCCTCTTTGCAGCTGCAGAATCTGTATCTGCACTTGGTCAGGTTCCAAGTGGTCATGCAAATCATGCTGCATGAGGACATTCAAGTGTTGCATTGAGTAGTCCTACTTGATTTGCTTGTACTGCAAATACACCTGCGGCAGTTCATGCCAGTTGAGTTATTAATGGACATTATAGTGGGAATGTAACTTCTCCAACTCCGAGTGCTTACTTAAGTGATACTACAGGTCATGGATCACATGGGTCTCATGGATCACATGGATCACATGGGTCGCATGGTTCTCATGGTTCTCACGGAAGTCGTTGGTAATATTTTTTGAATAAAAGGAGTTCAAAATTTGTAAAAAAATAAAAAATATGACACAATAGTAGGGATACATTTATATCTCTACTATTTTTTGTATGAGAAAAATACTTTTTATTATCTTTCTTTTTCCACTATTCTGAGTAGGCTTAGCCTTTTCAGACCTTTCTTATACCTGATCTTCTGGACTACAGGAGTGTGAAGGCCAACTTGATGATAACTCATGACAAAAATGGATACCATCTATAAATAGTCCATCTGTCGGTTCGAATTGAACTATAACCTGTACAAAAAATGGATATTACTCTTGAAGTTGGGGTCCTTGGCAGGCACTAGGTAGTCATTATGCATGTCCTTGAGATGGCTATGGTTCAAATATAGAATATTCAGGGAATAACTTTAGAATATATTGTAAAGTACTTGATAATACACCACCGAGCCCTTCCGATGTAACATCTTCATTAAGTGATGGTTGATATTATATGGCAAATATTGCAAATATTAGCATTACTTGAGTTCCAGGCACAGGATCTCCAATTGTAAGAATAGATTCTGAATTTGAAGAAGCATCAAATGAAGGAAGTCTCTTTGTTCGCTCTTATAGTGGATCAGTTTCTTCATTTTTAGAAGATTTTTCAAAAGTAGATGTAGACAATAGAAATGATGTTACCGTGAATAATTATAGACCCTATACTCATAATATCACTTTAGTTTGTGATGAAGCATGAAATTGTGTGAATGATATAAAAACATTTACTTATAATATTTATGCAAATAATGTTAATACTTGAGTGTCTCAAGTTATATGAGATACTCAGCTAGTAGATGGAAGTAACATTGCAGATGGAGAGAGTAATATAATCACTTTATCACTCAGAGATATATATGGGAATAAAATAATTCCTGTATATCAATCTGATAGTCTGACAAAAGTAAGAGACGTTTCTATAAAAATGGATTATGATAACGATCTATACTTAAATCAATATACAAAATCTGGAGAATCAGGAGTTTCTTTAAAAGGACCAACTGATGGATGATACAATCCAGCCTCTATTCAATCTTGAGCTGACAAAACAAATACCCTTACCGATAAAACACAAATCTCTTGAGATTATGCTATTGATTTCAAAGTATATACTCCAACATCAAGTATTTATAGCAAAGCAACTGGATGATTTTTAATAAATTCATTAAAGTCAGTAGTGTCTGATATTGTATGAGAAATTACACTTTCTTCACTTCTCAATTTCCGTTTTAACCCTCTCTATAAACTTGATATAGCTTGAGATATAAAAACAAATGGACTCTCTTCTGGAACTCAGAGTGGAACTATATTGATGACTCAAAATTGAGGATCAAGTAGTGCAACAGATAAAAACCTATATTTAGAATTTGGTTCAGGAGTTACCAACGTGGTATCACCGAAGATGAATATGGAACAACTAGTAAACGCTCCATACTCTCCACTATGAGAATGAAACGGTAATAAAAGTTTATTTGAATCAAACTTTGCTACTACGAGTTATCCTCTCGTAACGCATCTCACTCTCTCTTGAGGTTTATTGACAGATATTGAGACTTCATATCTTTCTACTCATATTGAATACAACCTTGATTCAAAGGCAGTAGTGTATAACTCTGATATTATTTGAAAGGATCATTACTGGGGATCATTTACGGGTGCAAATCTTATACAAAAATGAGTAAAAATATTGTGAAAAACGCATAGTCAAAAACAAGAAGATATACTCTCTGATCAAGACACTGATGATATTCATATACTTTGAGATATAGAGAAGTCAGATTTAAAACAAGAAATAAGAAAAAAAGTATACGAAATGTTGAGAAAAGTTTCCGCTAACAATGGTACAGGAAGAATTTCAGACCTTGATGGAGATGGACTTGATACTTGAATCTGGGATAATCTTGATGGAGTGAGCTTACAAAATGATACGGTCTTATATTTTTGAGATCTTGGTGGATCTGATATATCACTCAATGTTTGACCGACTCATACAATGAAATGAAATAAAACAATTGTAGTAGTATGATGAAACTTGTATATAGAATCAGATATCGTAAATGATACAGATTCTGATATCTTATGAGTAATAGTTTTAAAGGATGAGAATGATAATGGATGAAATATTTATGTAAACCCAAGCGTAACGAGAGTCGATGGAATCTTATATGCCGATAAATCATTATTAAGTTATGATGGTGTGAGTGAGTTAGATTCAAATACTGTGAACGCTATACTCGCAAATCAACTATATATATATGGAAGCCTTTTCTCTGAGAATACCATATGATGATCAGCAAAAGAACCCCCTGACTGTCCTTATTATGTTGACTGTAGTGATGTGTCTATAGCACAGAAGTATGACTTAAACTTCTTGAGGAGTTATCGTATGAGGATTGATGGAACAGCATCAAACGGATGAATGAATTACTTTGCTACGTATGATAGCTCATATCCGTATTACACTTTTCCAGTAGTAATAAAATATAATTCTAAGATTCAGACTTGACCTCCACCTTTGTTTGAACAAAATTAATAAGAAATTTCTAAATATAAATATTATGAAAAATAATAATAAAAAAGCTTTTACATTAGTAGAACTCATTGTAGCAATAACAATACTGGCAGTACTCGCTACTATATGATTTCTTGCTTTTAAAGATTATACGAGATGAGCGAGAGATTCTGTAAGATATTCTGATGTATGAGTTTTAACGAAGGGTCTCGAACTTTTTTACCTAAAAACTGGATCTTATCCAGATCCAGATAATTATTCAAGTATCACTCATAGTTGAGTACTGCTCTGGAAGCAAGGGCTCATTTGAGAAAATGTTATTGAAAACTTAAATACTCTGTCTAGTGTTCCTATAGACCCATTATTTACGAATGAATATGCCTATTCGGTAAGTTATGATAATCAGGTTTACCAGATATGACTCGTAACAGAAGAAGCAAGAGAGTAATTACTTATTTTATATATTATTTTATTTTAATTATCGTTTTCTTATGAAAAAAGGAATTTTAGCACTATTCATATTCTTAGTAATATGAGTTAATACGAGCTTTGCAGCGTATTATAATAATCATACATTTACTTATTCTAACCCAGGTGGAACCAGTCTTACTCCTATAAGTGGAGGATGACCAAACCTTGGAACTTTTTGTGATGATGATGGTGATGGTGATGGTACCAATAATAAGTTAGCTGAGAATAATTCAGCGGCAACACTTGTTCCAAACGGGGATAGTGATATCATTGTTCCTGTATCTGGGACTATGAACTGTCTATATTGGGATCCAACAGCACCTACTGATACTACGGAATATTCTAATACTGGTTGGACAAATGGAAATGTAGAAGTAACTATTACGTGTAGCGATACCGGAGGAAGTGGATGTGATATGTATGATATTGCTGGATGGACGAAACATGTGGTAAATAAAACATATAAACAAACCTTTGTATCAAATACATCTGGGTCTATTAATCTCAGAGATGTAGCATGAAATACTCATAATGTTCCATATTCTATAGCTAATATTGATAAAACTGCTCCTGTCTTTGGTGATATTTCTTGATTATGACAATCACTAGCGGGTACAGATATGGAGCCAGTAAGTTCAAAAGAATTTTCTATTTCAGTAGATGCTGCTGGAGGTTCAGCAATTGCAAGTATACAATGATACTTTGAAAATATAAGTGTAGATCTGACTCCATGAGAAGTAGCAACTTCTTGAGACTCTCTTACATCAACATCAAGTACTTTACTGGTTAATAGAGATATTTCAGTAGTAAATGAAAATGACTCTAGGGAGTATAGTTTTCATATTGCTCAAATATGTGACTCAGTAGGGAACTGTGGGAATAACCTAGCAACGTTTAGCTATAATGTAGTTTCAAGTATCCCAACAGCTGTTGAAAATCCATTTACTGGTTCAATTATACTATGAGAATATACTGCACTTGTAAAATGAAACTATAATGGAAGATTCTTAAAGGTAAGAGATGGATGAAAAGATAAAATATATGCTATTTCAAGTATACTTCTTACCAACACTTGAGATTTAGATCTCAGTACAGATGATTATAATGTATCGGTTGATAAATATGGAGATCTCCCAGCCGCTTATTCTCATCTATGATATGGGAGTGGTGGAACGTATTTCCCAAACAATAATATACTTATTTATGATATTGATACCAAAAGAACATATAACGATTCTGAATTAAATATTATAGCTAATAAAATCAAATCTCTTTATGAATGAAGCTTTTTAGCAAATGATGATAGTTATGATGATTTATTTGGTGATACTAATGTATTAAAAGAGTCTCTAGAGTTATATTTAAATGGAAGTGTTGGTTCTGATACTGAAACTCCTACTTATGAATGGAAATGACTTGATAGTAATTGTAGTGAATCAGATATTGTTATAGGAAGTCAGACATGGGCACCTTGTAATTCGACTCTCTGAACGGTAACAGCATTTTCAACGACGAGTAATAGTTGTTATGATTATGCTTGAAATATAGTAACTTGTACTGCAACAGCTGCTAGCAATACTGAAAATAACTTTATTGTAGGTAAATCGAATAATATATGGTGAAGTTTTTATGCACATGCTAATATTGATTCAGCTTGTCCATCAGGATGGAGAGTGCCTACCGATGAAGATTTCCAAACATTAGAGAATAATCTTACTTGTTCAAATAGTTCAAGTCTTGGTTGGAGATGTGATGGTCTGTGATGGAAGTGAGATCAAACGATTTTCAATAATCTCATAAATACTCTCAAACTTCCTCTATGAGGGCATCTTGATAATTCAGATGTTTTGAAGGAAAGATGATATACTGCTACGTACTGGACATCAACTATAAATGGTTGAGATTCTCAAAACATAGTAAGAGAATTTTATTACAATAACAGTACAGAAAATAGAGCATACAAAACAAGAGATAAATCATTTAACATTCGTTGTATAAAAGAATAATTTTACACAATAATAAAAACAGTCCCAGGTGAGGGGCTGTTTTTATTATGAGGGGGGAGACTTAGAAGAACTTTATTTTATCTGCATTTGGGTGTTCTTTCAACTTTTCTAAAGTTTTTGATTCTATTTGTCTGATTCTCTCCCTGGTAACTCAGAATTCTTTTCAAACTTCTTCAAGAGTATGTAAGTCTCATCCATCAAGACCAAACCTCATTATAATAATTTTTCTTTCACGAGGAGTAAGAAAATCGAGCATTTCATAGAGGTTCTCTTTTAAGAGATTCATATTAGTCTGGTTGTCAGGAGTTGGGTTTTTATCATCTTCTATAAAATCTCATAGTGAAGTATCTTCTTCACTTCAAACTGGAGCATCAAGTGAGAGAATATCTTGAGAAATTCTCATTATTTGTCTTACTTTCCTTATATCCATATCTAGTTCAGTTGCGAGCTCTTCCATAAGAGGTTCACGAGTAAGTTCTTGTGTTAATCTTCTGTAGGTATGAGTAAACTTGTTAATAGTTTCTATCATATGAACTGGAACTCTTATAGTTCTTGCTTGATCAGCAATAGACCTCGTTACTCATTGTCTTATCCACCATGTAGCATAGGTAGAGAACTTGAATCACTTATCTGGATCAAATTTATCAACCGCCCTAAAGAGTCATACATTTCATTCTTGTATAAGATCAAGAAGTCCGAGACCTCTTCACATGTATTTTTTTGCTATAGACACTACTAATCTTAGATTTGCAGCAGCAAGTTTTTTTCTTGATTCTTGGTCTCATGCTCTTATTTTTTTTCCTAATGAGATTTCTTCTTCACTCGTTAATAGTTCAACTCTTCAAATTTCATTTAGGTACATTCTTATAGAGTCATCACTGATTTCGGAGAGTGAAATAGAGCTCTTTGCTTCTTTTCAGTTTTTATTTGCTTTAAATAAATTTTCTTTATCAAGCGAATCTATAATATCTACTTTGAGTTCCAAAAATCTCTTGAATACATCATCAAGAAGATCGAGGTCTTCTTCAGCATTTGGAATAGCATTCATGAGTTCATCTTGAACGATGTATCATTCTTTTTTTCATTTCTTCATGAGTTCCTGAACTTCTTCGGGCATTCCATCAAGGTATTTTTCTTCAACGGTATTATCTATAAAGCTTTGGATTCACTTTCAGACCCTTCTTTTATCTTCACTTCTTTCTTTTGGAAGCTTGGTAAGTCATTTTTCTTTTTGCAAAGAAAAAGCTATTTCCTCTCAAGAGGAAGTAGTAGTAATTTTTTCACTCTCTACTTCAGAAACTTTCTTAATATCTTCATCAGTAATTCAAACTTCTCTGAGTTCTTCTAAATCACCAATTTCTAAAGCGTTTAAGTCAATTTCTTCTATTTGATTCTGTTTTTTCAGATTCTCTTTATCATCCTCTTTTTTAGCCATTCTTAAAAGTAAGGAATAAGGTATTAATTTTATGCCGAGTATTATATAAAGAATCCTTTTTTTAGCAAGTTTTATTATTATGGCAGAGGAATTCAATATGCCAAAGGATTTTCTTTCTTTTTTTTTGTATTTCAGTTCTTTTCAGTATTATTGTGGAGTATAAATTTATCTTAATTATATTTATTCTTATGAAAAAACAGTTTCGTTGATTTACTTTGGTTGAGTTAATAGTAGTAATTACTATATTAGCTATTTTGTGAACGATTGCTTTTTTAAGCTTTCAAAACCACGCAAAAAATTCAAGAGATTCTGTGAGGGTGGGGGACTTTTTTAACATAGGAAAATGACTAGAGTTGTTTTTGGTAAAGGTTTGAAAGTATCCACTTCCGAATGATGGTACCATTATTAACTATAGTGGGGCAATTGTTTGGACGCAGTGACTTTTATCAGATGGGGTAGTTGGAAATATATGAGTTTTAAATAAGAAACCAGTAGACCCATTGCTTGGAACGGAGTATACGTACTCTGTTATCAATATTAGAGATGAATATCAATTAGGATGAATATTAGAAGTATCAGAATTAGCATCATATGATGTTGTAAATCAAGCGAATGCAGCATCTACTACCTATAGTGCAGTTTTGAAATGAAACTATAATGGAAAGATATTAAAAACATCAACGGGATGAATAGATTATGTATTTGCTCTCCCGAGTATTATAGCAACAGATGTTGCGAATACTGAAGTTGAGGAAATCATTGATGGTCAAAAATTAGTTTTTACTAACTATCAAAATCTTCCAAGTTCTTATAATACTACTTTGGATAGTTGAACTTGAGGATTTGATTATACTACTTCACAACTTATAGTATATTCTGGAAGTGTTGCTGATTTGGCAACTTCTACAGGGCAAATAATTTTTGCAGAGAATCTATTAAAAGCGTATTCTGGAACGACACTTGCAACTGACCAAAATTTTAGAGAAGAAGTTGGTATAGATACGACAGGACAAGAAGAATTAGCAAAGAATGTAGTAAAAAATTATCTAAATAATACTTACGGTGGTCTGATTACTTGAGGAACTTATGATATTGTATCTGTTGGTTGAGGTGGATGATGAGGTTGAGGTGGATGATGAGGTTGAGGATCTAGTTGTGTATTTGGAACGTCAACTTTCCCTTGTGATCTCTAAATACTTAAATTATTGAGAATAAAACAAAGTTTTTCAAAAAAACTCTTTAACAAGGGCTATCCAAATGAATTGGAATAGTACTTGTTATTCTTTTAATTCACATTACGATTCATATGAAAACAAGAATTAATTGGAAATCAGTATCTAGGGAAGTGATTATATCACTTTTTATAGTATTTTCTATCACTGGAACATATGCAGCTTTGAGCTCGCTTACAGCAACTACTGGTGAATCACTTACTGCTACAAAATGGAATAATTTGGTAGATCATGCTACTCCAAGTTGAGCAGTAATGCCATTTAATCTAGCATCGTGTCCAACATGATGGACTGAATATACTCTTGCCTATGGAAGATTTATTAGATGAGTAGATAAGAGTGGGGGTAATATTGACCCAGATGGTCAGAGAGCTCTTGGGAATATTCAAACAGATGCTTTGCAGAATTTCACATGATCATTTACCCCCTATGTGTCAGTATCTTCTGTAAATGGAGTATTCAGCCCAACTGGTATTTGATGAGGTGGTTCTGCAAATTCTCCTAATGGTTATACTAAAATTGATTTTGATGTATCAACGGTTGCTCGTACTTCTATAGAGACTCGTCCTTTAAATATATCGTTATTATATTGTATAAAAGATTAATATATGAAAAATTTTCTAAAAAATTTACAACAATGAGCTACTATTTGACTATGAATAGTACTCATTATTCTATTGTCTTGAGCTGTTTATGCTTGGTCTTGAATTACTGCAAGTGACTGAGATTCACTGGATTACACGAAATGGAATGAAATGGTTACGACACTGAATAATAAAATAACCAACACTGGTAACGAGGCTGTTGGAGGAATAAAAACTTTCTCAAGTTTTCCTGTGACTCCTTCGAGTAATCCAAGTACTGATTACCAAGTATCAAATAAGAAATATGTTGATGATACGGTTGTGAGTGTTCCGAGCTGAGCAATAATGCCATTTAATCTAGCATCGTGTCCAACAGGTTGGTCAGAAGCAGATGGAACATGATGAACGCCTGATTTGAGATGAACCTTTGTAAGATGAAAGAATGGAGATGCTAATGGAAGAGATGTTGCGAGAGGACTTGCTAGTTATCAATCTGATGATTTTAAAAGCCATAACCATAGGTTAAATAATGCTATTACCCAGGCAATGCAAACTTCAGCTAGTGCATGAGGTCTATATGCTCCAATGGTAGGGGCATCAACAGTTGATAACTGGCCAACAACAATAAGTACTGGCTGAACAGAAACTCGTCCAAAGAATGTGGCATTATTATATTGCGTAAAAGACTAATCAATGAGAAACTTTTTAAAAAACCTTCAACAATGAGCTTCTATATGAGTATGATTTTTGCTTATTGTTTTCTTATGATGAGTAGCTTATGCCGCTTGGGATTATTCTACTACTGTGAATACTTGAGACTCATTAACTGCAGAGAAGTGGAACTCAGTCAAAGATAAGGTAGTAAGTAATGACAGTAGTATTACCTCCAATGCAGCTGCTATAGTACCAAGTTGAGCAGTGATGCCATTTAATCTTGCATCTTGTCCAACTTGATGGTCTGAGTATACCCAAGCGTATGGAAGAGTCATAAGGTGAGTAGATAAAAGTGGAACGAATATTGATCCAGATGGTCAGAGGGCATTATGAAATTTACAAACAGATCAATTTCAAGGGCATTTCCATGAAAATGCTTTTACCCAGTCATATGTTGCAGCCTGAGGAATACAGGTTGTAAGTGTAAACTATGCTGGTGCATCCCAAGTGGAATCGGCAAGAGTGGGCCCTACAAGAACAGGTTATATTACAGACCTGGTAAATGGAACCCCTAGAGTAGGTGATGAAACAAGAACAAAGAATGTCGCATTACTTTATTGTGTAAAAGATTAAAAAAATATTCCACTTTAGTGGAATATTTTTTACTTCATTCATAATTTCTTAGCTTCTTTAATCAGTTCCGAATATTCTTTGAGAGCTTCTGAATCTCATGAATTCATTTTCGTTTTTAGTAACTCTACCTTATTTTTATATATCTCTTTATTCATTCAAGTAGCTGTTTTTATAATCTCTCTTTCTATAACCTCTTTGGTCTTTTCTTTATTTTCTATTTCAATCTTTAAACCAATTCATCTATATTTTTCTTTCTCATTTAACTCTAAGTGAGATAATATTTCATTTTCTTCTACTTTTGAATTTCCATTCTCTAGAAAAAGACTCAGAGTTTTATTGGTATTTGGACTGAGAAATGTTATATGTTCTTTGAGAAGCTGGATATTTCTTTTGAGTTCTTCATCACTATTGCTTGCAAGAAGGTATCAAATAGCAATATCTTCACTTTTTGCAACGTAGGATTTTTCATCATCTTTTTCATCATTATTTTTTGGAAAACGTACTCTATTGAAACTGTCGTAGACAATTTTACTGCTAATATCAAGAAGTTTTGATATTTCTTTGAGGTAAAAATCTTTTTCTATATTATCAGAATATGATTTGATGATATCGAGAAGCTCAGAAAGTGCCTTTTTCTTATCTTCAATACTCTCCAAATTAAAGTTTGATTTTTCTATATAGAATCATATTGGAGTAACTGCATTGGATATCAACTCTCAAAAATCTTTTCCAGACTTAATAATATCATCAGGGTCTTTTCCTTTTGGTAAGAGGATTATTCTTACTTCAAACCCTTTGTTTTTCATGATTTCAAGAGAATGTTTCGTTGCTTTTTCTCAGGCATTATCTCCATCAAAACAAAGATATATTTTATGAGTGAGTCTTTTTATAACTGATAAATGCTTTTCTGTCAGGGCAGTTCCAGAAACAGCAACCGTATTGAAAAAACCAGCTTCTTGAAGAGCAATGGTATCCATATATCATTCTGTAATGATAATGAAATTTTCTTTCGTTATTGTATTTCTAGCATTATAGAGACCATAGAGAACATTTGATTTATCATATATATGACTCGCAGGTGAGTTGAGGTATTTTGGTTCTCATTCTCATACTATTCTACCAGCAAGGGCTATAAAATCTCATCTTTGATTCTGTATAGGGAATATGATCCTATTTATGAATTTATCTTTTCTCCCTCTTACATCTAGAAATATTTTTGATTCCTCAATAAGGGCATCATCGTATCATTTATTTCTGAGATAATTGTAAAGGTTGAGTCAACTATCAGCATATCAAAAATGAAATTTCTCTATGGTTTCAGTTGTAAGATTTCTATCCATTAAATATTTTTTCATCTCTGGATAGTTTTTGAGAGCACTTTGATAGTAAGCTACCGCATCCTTATAGAGAGAGTATAGGTTCTTTTTTGTTTCAAATTTTTCTTTATCGAAGTTACTATTTACTTTGATTCCAGTGAAATTTCCTAGAATTTCTATAGCTTCTTTGAATTCACAGTTTTCTATATCCATGATAAACTTTACTGGCCCTCCTCATTTATGACAACCAAAACAGTATCAGAGTTGTTTACTTTTACTTACCATAAAACTTGGAGTCTTTTCAGAGTGTCCAGGAAATGGACAGTTACTCTTGAAGTTAACTCCTGATTTTTTCAAACTCGTGTATTTTGAGACCAAATCTACGATATCTATCGCAGATTCTAAATCTTCTACTATTCACATATTTTTTAAGTTTTATGGTTTATATATCTGTCTATTCTAGAGGGAAATAATAAATTGTAAAGAAAAAACTCATTTTAAAGATGACTTATTTATGACAAAACTTTATAATTTATAGAAATCTGTATAATAGTGAAAACAGTTATTTCTTAAAGAGAGTTGAACCATGTTTATAGTATTTGAATGAGTCGATGGGTCAGGGAAAGATACACAATTGAACAAAGTATTTGAATATCTAGGAGAAAAGAATAAAAATCTTCAGATATGGAAGACGAAGGAACCAACCGGGTATACGAAGTCTGGGAAAGAGATACTAGGGAAACTCAAGTGAGAGTGATTTTGATCGGCAAAAGAAGCTCTTGATTTATATGTGATGGATAGGGAAGAACAGACGGTTATTAGAAAAGAAATTCTTAAGCATTCTTGTATATTATGCTCTAGATTTGACTACTCTACCTATACATACCAGTGACTACAGTGATTGAGTTTCGAAGAAGTATATGAAGCACATAACTATCAAAATATTATTCTCCCAGATATTACTTTTATTTTTAATGTAAGTAAAGAAAATATAGCTCTGAGACTCGCTGCAAGATGATGAGAGAAAGAGTTCTTCGAGGATGTAGATATGCTAGAAGATATAAATTGGAGGTATCTGCAGGTAGCTGAGAGTCTTAAAGATGAGAGGAAAATATTTATTATAGATGCAAATATGAGTAGAGATGATGTATTTGAGCAAGTAAGAATTATCTTAGATAGAGAGTTATGAGATTATGATATTTAGATAATCCACCCCAACCCTCCTTTCATACGAAAGGAGGGAGTAGAGCAGTTTAATATATTTTAATTTTTTGAAAGTATGGTACATCATATTCCAGATATTTTAAAACAAGCTGCAAGAGAATTAAGAAAAAATATGACATCTTCAGAGAAAAAGTTATGGGATACAATAAGATGAGATAAACTGTGAGAAAGAATTTTAAGACAAAAAGTTTTTTATGTGTATACAGAAGATTCGGGACTTAATAGATTTATAATCCCAGATTTTTATATAGCAAGTAAGAAATTGATTATTGAAGTTGATGGAGGCATTCATAAATTATCTGAGATTTTAAAATTAGATAAAGTAAAGGAAGAGTTAATTATTCAGAAATGATTTAATTTTATCAGAATAACAAATAATGAAATAGAACAAGATATAGAAAAAGTCATAACAAAAATAAAGCAAAAGCTTATTTAGAATTATATTCTGCTCCCCTTCCTTTCATATGAAAGGTAAGGGGCTGGGGGATGGATTATAATAAATTACTATGATATCAAATAAAAAGACAGGAGATATATGAGAAATAGTAGCTATAAAATATTTACAAAAAAATGGCTATAGTATTTTGGATACTAATTTTAAGTTTGGAAGATTTGGAGAGATAGATGTTATAGCAAAAAAAGATGATATAACGGTATTTATTGAAATCAAATACCGACTCAGTACGTCCTTTGGTTCTCCTGAAGAATCTATTACCAAAAATAAACTTTATAAATGTAGAAAGACGATGGAGTATTACTGTAAAAAGAACCGTATTGATTTCGAGAAAATAAGATTTGATGTTATTACCGTATTGAAATGAGAAACTTCACATAAAGTAACTCATTATAGGAATATAGAAGTATAATTTAAGGAAAAATTAAGGTAGATATTGATAATAACAGGAAAATAATCCCTCCCCCTCGTACCTCGGGTACTCCCTTTGAGAAAGGGAGATAAAAATGTAATCCCCCTTTCTTACCCTAAAGGGCATTTCACTCGGGGTGGTCGTAGACCGGGGGATTATTCTAATTACAACACTATGAAAAAACTACTCAAAAATCTCAAAACCTCAGACAAAATCACTTTGTCCTTTTCTCTATTCACTTTTTTCTCTCTTTTTGTTCTCCTTATAGCGATTAATATTACCTATTTTTGTATATGGTATGCTGACCAAAAAGCAGAAAGTATGTATGATATGAATATCAACTATAATTCATATACAGATGGAATGAGTGAAAGTAATATCGAAGCATTCAAAGAATATATTTTCCAAAAAGATACGATTATTATACCACATGGAGAAGAAGAGTTTATATGTTCTCCAGGTGTATCGAAAAAAATTCACGATAATCTCGACCTTATAAAAGGGAAGTTTTTATATAAGAGCGAGGGAAAGACCTATTTTATATTCTCACAAAACTATCCATCTATTTGAGAAGTAAAAATTCTCTTTGACACTACTTCATATGTAAAATCTCAGATTATTATTATAAAACTTAGTTTGGTTATTATTTTTCTTTCTCTTTTTTTCTCATTCTTTTTCTGAAAAAAGGTATCAAGTTATGTTCTTAAAAACCTAAAAAATATCTCAGAGAAGGCAAAAAAAATAGATATAGAAAGTGATTTTGAACCCATTGAAATTAACTGAAACCCTGAAGACGAAATTAATATTTTAGCTGACACTATTAATAAAAGTTTTTCGAAAATACAGAACCAAACATCGAACTTAAAGCAGTTTATTACTGATGTCAGTCATGAGTTTAAGACTCCTCTTATGGTTATTAATTCTGAAATAGATGTCTATAATAAAAAATTAGAAAAAAAAGTACTTGGAGAAGAAGAATGAGAAAAACTACTTGAAAAAATAAAAGAAAAAACGAATAAATTAAATAGATTATTAGAAACCTTTCTTCTGCTTTCGAGAATAGAAAACGGAATTGAAACATTAGATAAAAAAGATATTAATGTATGAAATCATCTTCAAGATATTACAAAAAATATAATTTTCTGAATTGAAAGTGAATTACAAATACATCACAATATAGTTGATGAGGTAATTATTAAGTGAGAGGAGGGAACACTGAGTTTGATAGTGGAAAACCTCATTTCAAATGCTATGAAGTTTTCTCAAAATAACGAAGCTCCACGTATTGAAATAGGTTGTAATGAGAATAGTATTTGGATAGAAGATAATGGGGTTTGAATTAAAGAAGAAGATATAGAACATATTTTTGATAAATTCTATAGGGCTGATACTGGAAGAGAGTGATTCTGAGTTGGCTTATTTATTACTGCTAGAATTATAGAACTTTATAAATGGAGTATTGAGGTATCAAGTGAAAGATGAAAAAAAACAAGATTTACTATTAAATTTTAAGTATTATGAAAAAAATTCTTTTGATAGAGGATAACAAAGATATTAGTAGAAATATAAAAGAATATTTAGAGTTAGAAGGGTACTTAGTGGAGGTAGCTTATGATGGAGAAGTTTGAATAGATAAGGCAACTGAACATAAATATGATCTTATTCTCCTTGATCTTATGCTTCCTAAAATAGATGGATTTACGATAGCAAAGAAACTACAAAGAAGAATAAAAACTCCTATCATTATGACAACTGCCAAGGACTCTATAGATGATAAGTTGCTATGATTTGAGAGTGGAGCACTAGACTATATTGTGAAGCCATTTGATTTGAGGGAACTCGAAGTAAGAATTAATATTCTTCTGAAAAGAAATCAGAATACTCATGATATAATTGAGTTTGAAGATGTAGAGATTCATTTAGAAAAAAGAGAATTCAAAAAGAGTGATACCCTTGTAAATATCACTCAAAAAGAATTTCTTATATTCGAATACTTATATAAAAACAATTCAAGAGTCGTTACTAGAACAGAATTAATAGAACACATCTGGTGAGAAAATTGATTGTTTGAATCTGACTCTAAGCTTGATGTTTATATTTCGAATCTAAGAAAGAAGCTCTGTAAAAATATTATTGAAACGGTGAAGGGAGTTGGTTATAAAATAGGGGTATCTTAAGTTGCATTAAGAATTATTTAAGGTAGTATCATAAGGTAGGAATACGAAATATTTTATACATTAATTTTTAGAGAACTATGAGTGGAAGTAAAAAATCATTTTTATTGGTAGGTATGATAATATCTGCTTTAGTGCTATTATCTTCTTGTTGAGATGATAAAAAAGAATCAGAGGAAGCGAAACAGGGAGAAGTAGAAATTGAAAACATCGTTCAAGAAATTGAGGAGGCAGTTGAGGAGGCAGAAAAAGTAGCTGCTGAAGTAGCTCCAATTGTAGAAGAAGCTTCTGAAGAAATAGCTCAACCAATAGTGGAAGAAGAAGGAGAACCAGAGCCAGCTAAAATTCAAGAAGCAACTATTGCTGAAGAACCAAAAGTAGCTGCAACTTGAAAATATATTGAATATGCAGAAAGTGAAATTACTAATGCAACAGGGAATATAGTACTTTTCTTCCACGCAACTTGGTGTCCATCTTGTGTAGCTGCAAACAAAAAAATATCTACTGAAGCAATCCCAAGTGATTTAGTTGTTTTGAAAGCAGACTATGATTCAAATCTAGACCTAAGAAAAAAATATGAAGTAACATCTCAACATACATTTGTACAGGTAGACTCTGAATGAAACCTTATAAAGAAATGGGTATGAGGAAGAGACGTTCAAGATATAACAGAAAGATTGCAATAAAAGCATTTTAAGATAAAATTAAGGTATTCTTATATGATAGGAGTACCTTATTTTTTTACGGTAATATAATGACATTAATAATAGTATCTTTTTTCGCTTGAGTACTCACTATCCTAGCTCCTTGCGTACTCCCACTCCTTCCAATAATTCTTTGAGCAAGTATTGATGACCCTAAGGACAAGTACAGACCTTATATCATCATTGCTTCGCTTTCTTTCTCAGTCTTTGTTTTTTCTCTTTTACTCAAGGCAAGCACTATTTTTATAGACATTGATCCTATTGTATGGAAGCTTTTCTCAGGAGTTATATTAATACTCTTTTGAGTCTTCACTTTTTTCCCAAATTTATGGAAAAATATTTCGAATGCACTTTGATTTTCAAATAAATCAAATAAGGGCTTTCAAAAGAGTACACAAAAAAAATGAATCACTGGAAGTATACTTGTTTGAATGTCACTCGGACCAGTATTTTCAAGTTGTAGCCCTACTTATGCTTTGATACTTGCAGTTATACTTCCAATTAGTCTTTTTGCAGGACTTATCAATCTCATTGCATATATACTTTGACTCGCACTCGTACTTCTTTTGATAGCTTTGCTGGGACAAAAATTTATAAAAAAAGTAAAATGGGCGAGTGATCCGAAATGAAAGTTCAAAAAAATACTTTGAATTATTTTCGTTTTAGTGTGAGTCGCTATTATTTCTTGATTTGATAAGAAAATTGAATCAAAAATTATAGAAAGCTGATATTTTGATGTAACTGGAATAGAACAAATGATTTTAGATAGAGTAGATACTGATATGGAAAAGAAAAAAGAGCTCCCCCTTAAATCCCCCTCAATTGAGGGGGGAAGCTGAGCGATAGCGAAGCAGGGGGAGTCAGAGATTGAACAAGAGTTTTTAAGAGATGGACTGAAAACAAATACAGAAAGTACAAGTATATCTCTGAGAGATGTACTTGATGGAGGACCAGGAAAAGATGGGATTCCAGCAATTAATGAACCAAAGTTTGTAGATATAGAAACAGCAAAAACTGATCTAGATTTTTTGAAAGATGATTCTAGATGAATATCAGTACAGGTATGAGATGCTGCTAGATTTTATCCTTATGCTATCTTGGTTTGGCACGAAATAGTAAATGATATTCTTTGAGATGAAAAAATATCAGTTACATTTTGCCCTCTCTGTTGAAGTGCTATCGTGTATAACAGAGTATTAAACTGAGAAGAACATTTCTTTGGAGTTTCAGGAAAGCTCTACCAGTCGAATCTCCTTATGTATGATGATAAGACTGAAAGTTTATGGTCCCAGAGCTTATGAGAAGCTTTAGTTTGAGATTATCTTGGACAAGAGCTTGAATATATGAGATCAAACCTTATGACATTTGCAGAATTTGAAAAACAGTATCCTCAGTGAGAAGTACTGAATGATGACACTTGATATTTTAGAAGCTATGGTCGTATTCCATATGGAAGTTATGATGAAAATGATACGCTCTATTTTCCAGTAAAAAATCAAGATCTAAGATTTCATAAAAAAGAACTTTTTTATATAGTAAATAACAAAGACCTTTGAGAATCAACTGCCTTTTTGTTCAAAGATCTCAGAGAAGAATGAGAATGAACAATAACAGTATGAGAAAATACTTATGAAGCTATTTTTAAAGATGGAATTGTAGAAGTAACTTTGGATTGAGAAATACAAAGTTGATACTATGAAATGTGGTTTTCTTGGATTACTCATAATAAGGGAAGTAAAAATGTTTGGTTTAAATCTTTAAATAAATAGTAATATATGATGAAAAAAATATTCATTCTATGAGTGGTATTTATTGCGATATGATATGTATATAATTTGAAGACACAGCAAGATACAGTTATTTTACCGTCTAAAAATATAAATATGGAAAACCTAGAAACAGCATATTTTGCAGGGGGGTGTTTTTGGTGTATAGAGGGAATTATGGATGGACAAGAGTGAGTAGCAGAAGCAGTAAGCGGATATATATGAGGAACAGAAATAAATCCAACCTATGAACAGGTTGCTTGATGATTAACGAGTCACAGAGAATGAGTAAAGGTTATTTTTGACCCTGAAGTTATTGCTTATATAGATTTAGTAAATATATTCTGGAGACAGATCGATCCAACAGACGATAGTGGGCAATTTACAGATAGATGACATCAGTATACTACTGCAATATATTACATCAGTGAACAACAAAAAGAAATAGTAGAGAAAACAATAGAATTGTTAGAAGAAAGTTGAAAATACGAAAATGATATTGTCACTGAAGTACTTCCATTTACTGTATTTTACAAAGCTGAAGACTATCATCAAGACTATGCTCAAAATTCTTCATTCCGATATAACTTGTATAAAAAATGATCAGGAAGAGCTGATTATATACATGATACTTGGTGAGATGAACCTTATAATATAACCAAGAAAACTATGACAAAAGCAGAATTAAAAGAAAAATTAACTCCTATTCAATACAAAGTAACACAAGAAAATGGTACTGAAGCCCCAGGAGATAATGAATATAATCACTTCTATGAAGAAGGAATATACGTAGATATTGTTGATGGAACTCCATTGTTCTCTTCTACTGATAAGTATGACTCGGGTTCTGGTTGGCCAGCATTTACGAGACCAATAGATGATAACTTTATTACGGAAGAAGTTGATAAGAGTCTCTTTAGGACAAGAACAGAAGTAAGAAGTGAAAAAGCTGATTCCCACCTCTGACACGTATTTAGTGATGGACCAAAGGATGATGGATGACTAAGGTACTGTATTAACTCAGCTGCTTTGAAGTTTATACCAAGAGATGAACTTGACGGAAGTGAATATGAAAAATATTTAGAATTATTTAAATAGAACAATATGAATAACTTTTTTGATATATCTTCAGTAGTAATTATTTGAGCCTCTCTTGTTGAGGGAAAGATAGGAAATGAGCTCTTGAATAACCTAAGAGATTTTGAAGGGCAGAAGTTTTGAATCAATCCCAAAGGATGAGTATATGAGGGAATAGAAATATTTCCTCATATTTCTGATCTCCCAATAGTACCAGATATCGCAGTATTTTCTGTTCCAGCATCTGTAGTAAAGGAGTCTCTCATTGAGTGTTGAAAGAAAGGAATCAAAAGAGCTATTATTATTTCAGCTGGATTTAAGGAAACTGGAAATATAAAATGAGAAGAAGCTATAATAGAAATAGCTAAAAAATATGGAATAGATGTACTCTGACCAAACTGTTTGTGATATATAGATGTAAATAAAAAATTGAATCTCAGTTTTGGCGCCAAGGATATCAAACCGTGAAACATTGCACTTATATCTCAGAGTGGCGCAATGGCTGTTGCATTGACTGACTGGGCTGCTTCTACCAATATAGGTTTCAGCAAGATGATATCAATGGGAAATAAAGCTCAGATAGATGAAAATTTCCTCCTTGAACAATTACAAAACTATGGAAAACATACAAAAGTAATGGCACTCTATTTGGAAAGTATACAACATGGAGAAGAGTTTTGTCATCTCACAAAGGAGATTTCAAAAAAAATCCCTATAGTACTGATAAAATCTGGAACATCATCAAAAGGATCTCTAGCTGCGAGTTCTCATACCGGAGCACTATCATCAGAGGCGAGTATACTTGAGGCAGCATTTCATCAGTCAGGAATTCATACAACTGATTCTCTAGAAAGCTTTTTTTTATGGAGTCAGGCTTTTTCTCAGACAGTTGAAATAAATATTCCTGACGAGTTACTTATTATTACGAATGCAGGTGGACCTTGAGTAATGGCAACTGATCATACTGAGAAAAATAATGTAACCCTAACAGAGTTTTCTGTAGCTGAAAAGAGTATGCTAAAAAAATGACTTCCAGGTGCTTCATCAGTACAAAACCCAATAGATATTATTTGAGATGCAACCTCTAAGATTTATAAGCAGGTATTAGAAAATGTTACTCAGCTAGAGAATAAGAGAGCTATTCTTCTTATACTTACTCCTCAATCTATCACAGATGTAGAGAATATTGCACAAGTGATTATCGATTTCAAACAAGAGAATCCTGGTCAATTCATAATGGTTTCTTTTATAGGGGGAATATGAGTTGAAAAATGAAGAAAAATGCTTGATAGAGCAGGAATATTAGAATATGATTATCCAAAGAAAGCTATTATTACTTATTCTGAGTTATTAAAACAGAAAAAATGGGAACAAATAGAAGAAGAAGCTTTAGAGAGTGTTGAACTACCAGATAGTTCTACTATAGAGAGTTTGAGAGAGAAGTTTAAAAATGAAATAAATTCCCCTTCCTTTCGTATGAAAGGTAAGGGGCTAGGGGATGGATTATTAAAATGTTCCAACTCTTTGACATCAGATATATTACAAGGATTTAATATTCCAGTTTCAGAAGAGGTACTCATAAGATCAGCTGATGATATTGATAATATGTGGTATTATCTTAATGATACACCACTTGTTGCAAAAATTAGCTCTCAAGATATAGCTCATAAAAGTGATGTAGGATGAGTAATATTTGATATTACCTCAAAGAAAAAAGCACTCGAAGCATATAATACAATTATGCAAAATATAAAAAAACATCAAGCCGAAGCAGATGTCAAATGAGTACGTTTTTCGAAAGTTATAGAATGAAACTGAGAAAATAAAGAAATATTTGTTGGTTTTAAAAGAGATAAAAGCTTTTGAAATGTATTGCTCGTTTGAGCTTGATGAATTTTTGTAAATGTATACAATGATATTAGCAGAAGAGTTTGATTAGTATCAAAAGATGAAATAGAGAAGATGTTGAAAGAATTAGATATATACCCAATTTTATCTTGAGTAAGATGACAAAAGAGTATAGACTTTGATTCTTTAATTGATATTATATACAACCTGCAGTTTGTATTTGATATATTTGAAGAGATATCTGAAATTGATATTAATCCAGTGATATGTGATAGTGACAGGAGTATTATAGTTGATGCTAAGATTTATTTCAATAACTAATGTAATATGGAGTCATCAGTTCATTATAGGTGTGATAAGATAGTGAAGAAAGTAGAAGGACTCTTTCATATTATTCCTTTGGAAGTACTGAGAAAAACAGAAAATGTGGATTTCAATATTATGCCACTTTTACCTGAGTTTAATGGTATCGATGTAGTGACCCATTGACCAGGAGCTCACTCTCCATGAGATGTATGAGAAAAAACAAATTTATGGTATATGCATACTGGACAGGAAGATAACCTAGTTACTCTTCATGGAAGTAGAAATGTTGAGCTCTATACAAAAAAACACGGAAAAATAGAGAAATTTGAGATTTCTCATAAGCAAATTAAGTGGAATGGCGAAGTAGTGTTTGATGGACCAGCAGTTTTAGGTTGGCCAACAAATGTATTTCATAGAAACTCTTCTCCAGAAGGATCAGTAAGTATGAACTTTGCTGTGAGAACGAGTAACTTTAATCTTGATACTGAATTTAATATCTATGACGTAGATACTACTACGGGTGAATATGAGGTAGTAAGGTTAGGAAAACTTGATCAACCAAGTAAATAGATCTTTTCCCCCTTCCTTTCGTATGCTAGGTCCATAGATACCCCTTGAGGGTATAAGGGGTTAGGGGAGGGATTATACTTAATTTACCATTTTCTTATGTCATTACAAAGAATAGCAACTATTGTATCATCTCTTACAGCACTTTTGTTGGTGGTGATGAAACTCTCAGTATGACTCTTGAGTTCTTCAATTGCTGTACTCTCATCTGCAATCGACTCACTTTTAGATTTATTTGTCTCTCTTTTCAATTTTTTCGCAGTACAAAATGCTGAAAAACCAAGAGATGCAAGGTTTAATTACGGGAGAGGAAAGATAGAAGCACTCGCGAGTCTATTCGAAGGGATTATTATTACTCTTTCTTGATTATATATCTTGTATGAGTCGATAATGAAGCTGATGAATGGAAGTGATGTAAGCTATCTTGGTACCTCTATTATTGTAATGATTGCTTCGTTTGCTATTACTCTTTGATTGGTACTGTTTCTTGATTATGCTGCAAAAAAGACAAAAAATATAGTTATTCAATCAGACTTATTGCACTATAAAACTGATCTATATTCTACTTGAGGAGTATTGTTCTCACTCTGAGTAATATATTTTACTTGATTTCAATCAATTGATGCTATTGTCTGAATTATTATTGCTATATATATCATATATTCTGCATTTGACCTTATAAAAAAATGATACCTCCTTATATTAGATGTATCACTTGATGAGGACTTCGTAAACAGTATAAAAGAAATTATAGAAACAGACCCAATTGTAAATAATTATCATTTTCTCAGGACCAGACAATCAGGGAACACCAAGTTTGTTGATATACATATTGTCTTTCATCCTGAGATTCTTCTGATTGATGCTCATAGAGCTTCTGATCATATTGAACAAAAGATTAGAAAACTCGATACCTCTTCAGATTGGGTATTTAACATTCATCTTGATCCTTATGATGATTCTGCTGTTGGTGGGTAAATATTACTTCCATAATACTACTTTCTTATAACTTAGAACAGAAAGTATAATTAAGAGGGCAATTAGAAGGCTATGTCATATCTCTCCTTCTATAAGATCTATATGTATAGCTCCAAATATGAAGAAACCATAGGTAAGCTTATGAAGCATTTTCCAATATTTTCAGAGAAGTTTTACTGAGTATATATTAGAAGTAAGAAGCAGAGGAAGCATAATAATGGTTCACCAGAACCCCCAGAAAAGATAAGAAGTATAGTCAAATATATCGTTGAGTACAGCATATATAATTCCAAAATCATCGAGCGCATATCAGGCTCCATGTGCTAGGATGAAACACCCACAGATAATTCAGAGTTCTTTTCTGAGAGCCACTACTTTCTTTAGTATTCCAAGTTTTGGTAGGATACTTGCAATAGGTCTAGAAAAAAGTATTACTATTAAAATATTCCATCCAAATTCTCAGAATTCTTCTGCTGTACTTGGGTCAATAATTACATAAAGAGAGAATATACTTACATATGCTAAGTATTTTTTTATGACTAAAAAATAGGGTAATTTTCCATCAAAAATAAGTCATTTCACGATATTTATCATTGTGGGTATAATTATATAATAAAAATTATTATATTTACTATACATTAGATAAAAAATATTCAAAGTTTTTTGGTAGAAAAGAATTTTAATTTCAATCAGCTAGCTAAAGCTAGCCGTTGAAAATATATATTTGACAGAATGCTTTAGCTTTCTGTATTTTTTAAGTTTGTTTTAAGGAGATTTTGTATAGTATATATATAGTTTAATACTTAATATTAAAACCTATGTCAGATACAGCAAGCTTAGACGCTTTTATCAATGCAAGAAAACAAATAAAACAAGCATGTAGCCTTTATGGGGAATGTAATGACGATGCAAATAAATATGAACTTATTTCTCACCCAAAGAGAATTTTGGAAGTAAATATTCCTGTGAGAATGGATGATGGAAGTGTAAAAACATTTACTGGTTTTAGAAGTCAGCATAATGATGCAAGGGGACCATTTAAATGAGGAATCCGTTTTCATCAAGATGTGAATAGATCAGAAGTAAAAGCACTTTCTATGTGGATGACTTTTAAGTGTGCGGTTATTGATATACCACTTGGTGGTGGGAAGTGATGAGTTATTGTAAACCCAAAAAAGCTTTCAGTAGCAGAGTTAGAGAGATTATCGAGATGATATGTGAGAGCTATTTATAAATACTTATGACCAGAGAAAGATATCCCAGCTCCAGACGTAAATACTACTCCTCAAGTCATGGCTTGGATGATGGATGAATATTCAAACCTTGTATGAAAATACTCTCCTGGAAGTTTTACTGGGAAGCCATTAACTTCTTGAGGTTCAAAGGGAAGAGGTACTGCTACCGCTCAGGGGTGAGTATATGTACTTCAGAAGATTCTAGAATTGAAAAATCAAGAATTGAAATGAAAAAAAGTAATCATACAATGAGCTGGGAATGCTGGTCTTACTATGGCAGAGCTATTATGTGAGTTATGAGTACTTATAGTATGAATATCAGACTCTCATGGAGCTATATTTAATGATATGGGAGTAAATATTTCAGAAATAGTGAAGCTCAAAGCAGCAAGAAAGTCAGTAACAGAGTATTCTGATGCTACAGCATATTCTAATGCTGAGATTCTTGAACAAGAGTGTGATATACTTATTCCTGCAGCGCTTGAGAATCAAATAACTGAGAAAAATGCGAAGAACATAAAAGCTGACCTTATTTTAGAGCTTGCAAATGGACCGATCACTCCTGAAGCTGACGAAATACTCTTTAAGAATGGTGTTTCTATTATTCCTGATATTCTTGCAAATGCTGGTTGAGTTATGGTATCATATTTTGAACAAGTACAGAACAATACTAATTTTTACTGGGAAGCAGATGAAGTAGATCAGAAACTTCATAAGAAAATAACTTGCGCTGCACAGGATGTATTTGATACGGCTGTAGAGAACAAGACTCATTTGAGAAATGCTGCTTATATTGTGGCGCTTAAGAGGGTATTAGATGCCATGAAGGATAGAGGGGAAATATAATTTGACTTATGCGAAAAATAGTTATTAGAGAAACTCATTATGAATATTTTCATAGTGAGTTTTCTTTAAAATTTTTTGTTAACCTTCAATTTGTATATAAAATTATGACAGATGATAAAAAAACAGGTTCTGAAAAGAATCAAAATAATTCTATTTCAGAGAATAAAATAGATAACAAGGAGCAGGTAGTAAAACCTACTCCGGAAAAAACTGAGAAGAGTACTAAAAAAACTTCTCCTAAGAAGAAGACTCCTGCTAAAAAGGTTTCTTCAGGTTCGAAAAAGAAAGAAGCTCCTAAAAAGACTTCTGCAAAGAAAAAAGCTACAAAAAAAGAGCAGGTATATTCTGATCAGCAAGATGAACAGAAAGAAAAAAATAATGTAAATAAAAAAGAAGGTAATTCACCAGGGTTCCGAAGCATGGTACAACCTTTGACTTTTTTCTTATGTATATCTCTATTTTCTCTTTTTCTTATTGATATTTTGTTTTCACCAAATATTTTAAGTGCAGAACTTTGGAATGCTTCTATGAGTGTTTCTGAGTTATCTATGAGTAAGGGACTTACAGGTTTAGATTATTTTATTCATAGTATGCTTAAGGCTCTCCTTATATGCATTGCAGCAATATTTTTCTTAGTTGTTGTAACTATAAAGTTTATTCTTTATGTTTTATTGTATGTACTTTTCTATGCACTTTTCAATTTCTTATTCATATTTATTACTCTTTGTTTTATAGATCGTTCAGATATATTATTATTTCTAGAGGATACAAAGAAAGTAGTATTAGTATTTTTTGATAAAATATGGGAGGATGAAGATATGCCAAAAAAGTATTATGCAAATATTACTCTGAGAGCTAATGGAGGTTTAGTTAAACTACCTGATCAAACAGAGGAAGATTTTAAAAAGAATGTTTTGCTTTTTGATTTCTATTTTATTGCTCAATTAGTAATATTTATAGGTATTCCAATACTGTATATGATTATAGTATGATATCAACCAACAAGAGGCAAGCGAAAGCTTGCCTCTTTAAAATGCTTAAATTTTTAAGAAAAAACTTACTATTGACTTTTAAGAAAAAATACATAAAATAAAAAATTGATGCGATCTTTTCGTATTCAACTTTCTTTAAAATTTTTTGTTAACCCTCAATTTGTATAAATATTATGACAGATGATAAAAAAACAGGTTCTGAAAAGAATCAAAATAATTCTATTTCAGAGAATAAAATAGATAATAAGGAGCAGGTAGTAAATACTCCTCCGAAAAAGCCTCAGAAGGCTACTACGAAGAAGAAGGTTTCTGTTAAGAAGGACTCTTCAGATTCGAAAGAGAAGGACTCTTCAGAAAAACTTACGGTAAAAAAGGATAAACTAAGTAAATTAAAAAAATCTTGGCAACCTTTCTTTCCTGATATACGGTTTATAATTAAGTCTGCCGGAGTGGCATTCTTGTCCTGTGTACTCTTACATATACTTGTAGGAAATATATTTGGATTATCTTCTGTATTGTTTTCTGGTGGTTCAATTCCACTTAGTGGAGGTTTTTTCTCTAATTTAGGTTTAGGTATAATTGGAATAGGATTTCTTGCTATTGCAATATTGACGTATTTAGTTGGTTTTGCACTTTATATCATAGCTCATTTTATTGTAAATTATCTTTTCTCTTTATATGATCTGAAAGATACTCCTAAAGATTTTTTTTCTAGTACAGGAAGTTTTCTTTCTATTTTCAAATTTAACAAAGGGCCTCAAGATATATTTATTCCAAAACTTTTTGTAGTATATATCATAGCGTTAAAGTTATTGCCAGGCGTTAAAGTTATTGGTAAAGAAGATTTTATAGAAAAGAAGTGGATTCGTGTTCTGACTTTAGTTATATTTATTGTAACTCCAATTATCTATTTTAGATAATTTTTTAATTGTGATACCAAGGAGGAGTGAAAACTTCTCTTTGGTTGATCCAATATTCATTAATAATCAACTCAAAATAAGTGTTTATATGATAAAAAAAATAAAAAAAAGGTTCTTTGATATAAAGGACTATATAGAAGAAAAACTATCTGATTTACAGGATAATATTATTGTTGATTCTGTATTATTTATATTTTCTCCTAAAAGGTGGTACATCTTTGGTGAGAGAAGTTTTATGCTTATTGTAGTTGCTCTTATAGGCTTTGTTCTATGGATATGTATAGGAAGTCTTATAGTAGCTCCATTTTATAGCCTTACAGCATCTAAAACTTTAGATAAAGTTACTATTCATGATTCTCAGCCTGGTATAACAACCGTAAACTCTTTAAAAGATAGGTTAGTTCTTCTTGTTGATGAAGGCCTAATAACGAATTTTGTAGGAGTTAGGTTCTGGATTGATAATAGAAAAGAGGAACAAATAGGTGAAATCGAGATGTATAGAGTTCAGACCAATGTTCTTGAAAATAATTTAGCAAGAAATAGAGGTTCTGGAGGAGCAAATAAATGTCTGGAAAGAGCAAGAGCTGATATATATGCAGATCTAGCACTTCCTATGTTTACTAGCTATACCACTCGTATGAAAGGTACTATATCTGGTCTAGATTGTTATGTTAAACAATTGAATGAAGACCAAAATAAAGATATGATATCAAAAAGAGCAGTTTTTATTGTGAATTCTGATAACTTAGCTGAAGCTTTGAATAAAATGAAGCAACAGTTACAAACGAATTTAAAAAACTCAGAAAACCTTTCTTTCTTTAATCAAGATAATAAATTTTTTAGAATAAGAGGAAACCTAATAGCTCTTTCTTATTTTCTAAAAGGTATTGAACATGACTTTAAAGAAAAAATGGCAGATAAGAGTTCTTATGATGAGAACTTTATTCCTATCCTCCAATTACTTGAAGAGGTGATTGAAATTAAACCTTTCATAATTTGGCAAGGAGTAGGACATCTATCAAAAATTACTTCAAAATCTAATGAAATTGCAATGAAGTTGCAAGAATTAAGAGATAAATTGAAGGATGGTTAATAGAGAATCCTAAAAAAGGAAAATTACATGGTATCTCCCGAGCAATCGGGAGGTACTTTTTTTGTCTCTCTAAAATCTATTGATATTAATTATTTTATAATTATAGTATACCTACCTTTACATGTAGTATTGGGAGTATTCTTTTACAAGAATTACTTGTTTTTATTAACAGTCATTTTAAAAAGACATGGATACCATTTTAGTGACCGGAGCCTCTGGTCAAATAGGAACCGATTTAATTGAAAGACTTATAGAGATATATGGCTCTGACAATGTAGTAGCATCTGACATCGGTACTTTGGATAAATTTCAAGGAAAATGTAGATGCGAGAAACTAGACGTAAGAGACAAAAAAATAATGAATGACATTATACAAAAGTATAAAGTCACAAAGATTTTTCATCTGGCTTCTCTATTATCTGCTACCGGTGAAAAAGAACCAGAATTGTGTTGGGATATTAATATGAGAGGATTACTAAATATTCTGCAATTATCTCGTGAAAATAATATAAAACAGATAATATTTCCAAGCTCTATAGCAGTATTTGGCCCAAAAACACCCCGCGATAATACTCCTCAAGATACGATTCTATCTCCAACCACTATGTATGGAAATACAAAAGTAGCTGGAGAACTATTGTGTGACTACTACGTGTCAAAATATGATCTAGATATACGTGGAGTCAGGTATCCAGGGTTAATTAGCCATACGCAACTTCCAGGAGGAGGAACGACTGATTATGCAGTTGAAATTTACCATGAAGCTATTAAACACAAGAAATATACTTCATTTCTGTCAAAAGATACTGTGTTACCAATGATGTATATGAATGATGCGGTTGATGCACTCATAGACCTTGGAAATGCAAAATTTGAAGATTTGAATTATCACTCTAACTACAACCTAGCTGCAGTGAGCTTTTCTGTAGAAGAGGTTGCTCAATCGATTCAAAAGTATATACCAGAGTTTCAAATTGAATATAGTCCTGACTATAGGCAAGCAATTGCAGACTCTTGGCCAAAAACTATTGATGACTCTTGTGCTAGAAATGATTGGAACTGGAGTCATAAATATGATCTTGATGCTATAACAAAAGATATGTTAGAAAATCTTAGAAAATATTATAGTTAATATAAAATATAAAAAAAGAGAAAAATATATGGTATCTTCCGAGCAATCGGGAGGTACTTTTTTTGTCTCTGTTTTTCAAGAAAATTCTATTTGACGCCTAGTATTATATATTAAAATTATAAAATAATATATATTATTTGACAATAGTCCAAAACAGATTATGTTTCTATTAAAGAACATAGTCTGTTTTTTTGTATTTTATTGAAAGGTGTAGTTTTATTCTTAAATTTTTTAAAACAATGAGTGAAGTACCAAGCGTAGATGCATTTAAAAATGCAAGAGCACAATTAAAAACAGCATGTGGTTTATATGAAGGTATAAATTATAATGAAAGTACATACGAAATTATAGCAAATACAAAGAAAGTGATAGAAATCACTATCCCCGTGAAAATGGATAATGGTACTATGAAAACCTTTACTGGTTTTAGAGCTCAACATAATAATGCAAGAGGAGCTTTTAAATGAGGGATTAGGTTTCATCAAGACGTAAATAAATCTGAAGTAAAAGCGCTCGCTATGTGGATGACTTTTAAATGTGCAGTGGTAGACATACCACTTTGAGGTGGAAAGTGATGAATTATAGTAGACCCAAAAGAGCTTACACCATCAGAACTTGAAAGACTTTCTAGATGATACGTAAGAGGATTATATGAAAACCTATGACCAGAAAGAGATATACCAGCTCCAGATGTAAATACTACTCCACAAATTATGGCCTGGATGATGGATGAGTACTCTACTTTAGTATGAAAGTACTCTCCTGGAAGCTTTACTGGAAAACCATTGAACTGTTGAGGATCAAAGGGAAGAGAAGCAGCTACCGCTCAAGGAGGAATATATGTATTAGAAAAGATTTTAGAGCTGAGGAAGCAAGAAGTAAAGTGAAAAGAAGTTATTATTCAGTGAGCAGGGAATGTTGGATTTACAGCCGCAAAAATACTAGATAAGCAAGGAATAAAAATAATTTGAATATCTGATGTACAATGAGCTATTTACAATAAAAATGGTCTTGATATTAAGGAAATAGAGAAATTAAAGCTACAGAAAAAATCAGTGATTGAATATAGTAATGCTACCTCTTTTTCAAATAAAGAGTTATTAGAAAAAGAATGTGATATATTGATTCCTGCAGCGCTTGAAAATCAAATTACGATTGAAAATGCGAAGAATGTGAAAGCAAAACTTATACTTGAGCTGGCGAACGGACCAATTACTCCAGAAGCTGATAAGGTACTCTTTAAGAACAAAGTATCAATTATTCCTGATATATTAGCGAATGCTGGATGAGTAGTAGTTTCATACTTTGAGCAGCTTCAGAACAATAGTAATGATTACTGGAAAGCTCAAAAAGTAGATGAAAGGCTTCGCGAAACAATAACGAGTGCAGCGAAAGATGTTTATGATATGTCACAAGAGCAAAATACCCACTTGAGAAATTCAGCATATATAGTAGCTGTTGATAGGGTACTTGGTGCTATGAAATCAAGAGGGGATATATAGACTGATTTTATAATATACAAAAAAGAGACCAGGATATTAGAATCCTGTCTCTTTTTTCTTGGTTATTTAATGGTGGGTGTAGGAAGAGTTGAACTTCCGACCTCACGATTATCAGTCGTGCGCTCTAACCAACTGAGCTATACACCCATGTTTTTATAATGTTTTCTAGAAAACAGGTGGATTATATGAATATTTATTGAGAAATCAAGAAAAAGTTATTTATTTCTTTTTTATGAACAAATTTAAAAAAGCAGCCCATACCGGCTGCTTTTAATAAGATTCTTTTTTATTCTTTACAAAAATGTAATATCTGATATCATATTTTTAATATTTTTTTAAGATATAAACATATGTGAAGAGGTCCAGTGGTGCAAGCTCGTAAAAATGCTGTGAATGCTGTAAAATGAAAGGTTTTTTCTATCCATTCAAAATTAATTGCAATGGCAGCTCAGAAATGATGAAACCCAGATGATAATGCTTCTCTAGCTGCTGCAATATATAAAGCAAAAAAAGAATGAGTACCGAATGAAAATGTGGAAAGAGCTATCAAAAAATGAACAGGAGAAGACAAGTCAGCAGCCCAAATAGTTGAAATAGTCTATGAGTGATATGCTCCAGGATGAGTAGCGCTTGTTATCAGTGTATTAACAGATAATAAAAATAGAACGGTTTCAAATATCAGACATGCATTTTCAAAATTTTGAGGAAATATGTGAGAAGCAGGAGCTGTCTCTTGGATGTTTCATCAAAAATGAGTTATATTTATAGATCCAGCGAAGCATGACTATGATACTATAGAAGAGTTAGTAATGGAAACAGATGCCGAGGATATTAAGATGGAAGCTGGGTATATCAAAATACTCACTGCACTTGAAGATTTCACAATAGTCGAGAAATTTTTCGAAGAAAAAAACATAGAATTACAAGAATCTAAAGTTGATTATGTACCAGATACTGAAGTGGAAGTTGATGATTTTGATAAAGCTTTAAAAGTAAAAAGAATGATTGAAGTACTCAATGAAGATGAAGATGTAAATACGGTATCTTCTAATGAACTCATATCTGATGAATTAAATAAGGAAGTAGATGAGTTCATAGAAAAAAATACTTTTAGATCTTAGGATTATAAAAAATAGCTTCATTTACCTTGTAATATCGAGCTAGCTAAAGCTAGCCGTTGAAATACATACATTTAACAGAATACTTTAGCTTTCTGTTTTTTTACTTCTGACTTAAAAGTATATGATCTAATCGAAACAATGTCACTAAAAGATGTGCATCTTTTATATGTTTTATATTCTTCATTATTTCTTCTCGTTCTATGTATTGTATATTTTCTTGGTATTTTGGTACTCAAGTTATATAGGGATAAATAGTTTCGTTGGTTACTCATAAACTAGACTTATATGATTCTCAAATTTTTTGGATTTTAGAGTTTCATATCTTATCCTCATTAAATGTATCTAATTGAGAATATGTTGTAACATTTTTATCTAATCTATAAGAAGGAACTCACCATAAAGTACTATTTCAATCTTTTTCTTGAACCGTTGGATAGTTTTGTTTCTCTATTCAAATATATATTTTTCAAGTAGTTGTATCTTTTATTACTGGCAGAGCTGATAGGACATTATTACTATGGTTTTTAGGTTCTATATATTCTATTTCTGTTTCAGATAATACTCATTTAAAATCTCATACTTCAAGGTTTTCTTCAAAGCTTGATTTATAATGCCTTATATAATCTCATTTTGAATCTGATTTTATGAATAATTCACCTTCTTCTCAGTGTATTATCTTTTCGATTCATATTATTTTATCTTTGTTTACTTCAGACTCTTCTATATCAATTTCGTCTCATATCCATTCTTCAGGCTCTATTCAATACTCTTTTAATAGGAAATAGAGATTTATCTCTAGTCTAGATTCTGGCATAGTTCAAGTTTGATATGCTTTGAGTATATCATTTATTGACATAAGTCTTGAATCACCTGAATTTTTAAATACTGATATATTATCAGGAAGTTTAAAGTCTCTGGGTAGGTGATTACATTTTAAAAATTTACTATTAACCTTTTCATCAATAATTCAAGGAGAGGTAAAATAGCTTAATCAATCACTTTTTCATTCTATATCAGATTTATGTATTCATAATCTTCTACTTATATCTTTATTCTTTGCGTTGCTGGTAAGACTATGCGCTTCACATATGTATCAACTATAGTTTTTTTTATCTAAACTTTGGTTTTCAGTTATTATAATAGGTCTTGGATATCACCATTTTACCGCTACTTTCAATTCTCAGGTTTTTTCATCAACCATATAAGGAATGATATCATTTACCTCACCAGGTCTTTTCACAATATCCCAGTGAGATCAATCTATTTTTGAAATATAACTTTTTCTTTTTAAAAATGTTTCTTTGTTAGAAGTTATTTCTTTTTTTGTTTTTTGTGTTATTTTATTTCCATGTGTTGAGTTTATAGAAACTTTTTGTCAGATTATAATATGATTTGTAGCAGGGTAGTCGAGTCTTTCTCAGTCTAAATCATAGAAATTAAATTTATCTTCAAACCTATTTTTCTGAATCCATGGATTTTTATATGGATAGGAAGCTATTATTCTCATACCATTTTCTTCAAAAATATTTTCAAAATCATTTTGATTAAAATATGTGTATTCTTCTTTGTTTTCTACTTCCCAGGTTTTTCTATAATCTTTTCTTAAAACAAATTCTACAGCGTTTTTATGACTTACTTTATATCTATTGAATCATTTTTTTTGTGATTTTAATTTCATTATTGGAAAACCTGGCTCTTCATGCATACTTCTAGCAGTTTGAGCAAATATCTCAAAAAGTTCAGAGTCAGAATATTGCTCATATTTATTTTCTTGAGAACTTGGATTTTGAGTAGTATCTAATTCAATTATTATGTCTTTATTTTCTTCAGGAGCTAAAAAATCTCTTATAACAAAGAGTCATCAAGTTTTTAATTCCTTAATTTGATTTATTATTGAGTTTTCTACACTTTTTTTCGAATATCAATTAAAAGATGAAACATGATGAAGAGTAGAAGAATTTAAGATAGCATCAATACTTTCTTCAGGAAATATTTGTTTTTCTACATCTCATTCCTGAAAGCTTAGATTATCTTGCCTAGAGAAAGTTTTATTACAATAGCTTACCGATTCAGGATTTATATCAACTCAAATGATTTTTGATCCCTCAAATAGATTTGCATAGGTAGATGCTGCATTTCCTGATCCGGTTCACATATCAACTATTACATTTCCTTCTTTTCAAAGTAGGTGAACCATAGTAGGTCATACCTTTAGCGCCATACTAGCGTTCATTCATTTATAGTATCATTCTAGAGACCTTTTTTGTCAATCATATTTTGAATCTCAAACTACTATATCGCTTATATGATTTTTTACTTCCTCACTTAAAAGATTCTCTGATTCTTTATTTTCAGGAGTTTGTTTTTTTACTTGAGTATTGTTCAGTCATAAATCTTTTTCTTTTTCACTCAAAAACTAGCTATTTATATAGTAAACTTACTTTATAAATTTTACTATATATTTTGTTTTTTTACAAATTGCTTAAATAACTATTTCATATATTTCTTATATTTTTGTAAATAAGTTCTACTTATGATAAAATTATATTATTATAAATTAATAAAATCTTATGAATGATTCACTATTTGATAAAAAAGAAGAAGAAAGTAATAATATTAATGATACGATAAGAGATGATAGTAATGAAGATAAATCAAAAGGTAAAATAAAAAGAACGGTTTATTGTGAGAATGCACCTTATGATAATGTTACAGCTTGAACGGTAGGTTGGTTTTTTTGACCGATAGCTTGAGCAATTCTTTCATATATACTAAAAATGTTTTGCTTTCTTAGTGAAAATAAGTATAATACATTGGTTAAATAACCAATATAATTATGTTAAAAATAAAAGAATTAGAAAAGAGAGAGAGAAATGAAAAAAGTTGAAAAT
>Ga0228664_1000079_pt1 | contig 67634 bp, 58 predicted proteins | sample 78DmetaG_FD_183029 | JGI IMG/M metagenome (GOLD analysis project Ga0228664, IMG submission 183029) | Seawater microbial communities from Monterey Bay, California, United States - 78D | ecosystem: Environmental > Aquatic > Marine > Coastal | place: USA: California | collected 2016-09-26 | reverse complement strand
TAGAATGTACCAATTGCCCGGGTGGTGGAATTGGTAGACACGCAGGACTTAAAATCCTGTGGCCATTGCGGCCGTGCCGGTTCGACCCCGGCTCCGGGTACTAAAAAGCCCCTGTAGCGTCTATAGTTACAGGGGCTTTTTTATTTTGGGGACTAATTTGGGGACTAATTTTGAACTTTTCTATTTTTACTTTTCAGACAGTTTCAAAATGTTTTAATGAACTTCAACTTGTTTCATTGGACAAAAAAGTATTTAATCTAAGTACAAATTATTTTATCACATTCTAAATCTCTTCTCATATTTAGAACTCGCTGATATAAATCTGAACTATGTTTCGTACTTTAAGTCATCATTGTAAAAATAAGTGTTGTGATTTACACTGTTTCCTTTACTTCTCCATTAACAACATGTACAGAAATACCAAACTCTTCTTTGATTACATGCTTTAGGATCAATTGCATCTTGCGCTTTTCAGTAAAAACAATAACTTTTTCATCCTTTGCTTTAATATTATGTAATAAGCGATTGCTAGAAATAGCAGTCCCTTTTTTTGTGACTTAAAATTGATAGAGTGTTCCTTTGGAGTGTGCATTTACACTTAAATGCATCGTTTTCTGCCGAAATGTAATGCATTGCATTCGTTTGCAGCAGATTCAGTTTTCTTAAAATCCTGTGGCCATTGCGGCCGCGTCCCGCTATAGCGGGACTCCGGGTACAAAAAAGCCTCTTCAATTTTGAAGAGGCTTTTTCGGTTTCAAACAACACAAAACAGTTTGTGTCTACTGCTGACCCTTTTTGAAGCCATATATGTTTTGACTAATAAAATCGTTTGGGAATTTATCGTCTCCTTCAAATCCAATTTCTACAGTTCCGCTTTCTTCAGGAATGTAGTTTGTCTTGAAAATATAGTCCCACAGACTTAAACTAATTCCGTAATTAACACCATACCTCCCTTCAGGTAATACTGAAGCATGATGATATAAGTGCATCACAGGGTTATTGAAGATATACTTTAACGGACCCCATGTAATTTTAACATTCGAATGGTTCAGGTGGCCAATGGCAATGGTAATAAAGTGAATAATATACGCTTGTTCAGGCTCAAACCCACCAATAAGCATTACACCAAAAGTCTTCAGGGGCTTATAAAAAATATTTTCCATCCAATGGTATCTTAAATGGGCAGCAAACCCCATTTCCTTCACACTGTGGTGTACTTTATGAAATTTCCATAAAACGGGATATCTATGAAGCAGTACATGCGTAAACCACTGTACAAAATCCAAAATGATAAAGAACACCAACAATTGTGACCACATTGGCCATTCCGAAATATCAAAAAGTGTAAGACTTTTCATGGTAATGTTTACACTTGAAAATAGCAATGCTAGAATGTCATAAACACCGGTGATTACAATGGAGAAGATGAAAAAATTAAAAAACATGTAAAATCCATCCATCCAAAAATCTTTTCTAATGATAGCTTGGTCTTTTCGCCACGGGAATATTATTTCTAAAATCCATGCAAAAAGTGAGATCGCAATTAAACCCCAAAAGTAATTCGTGTACCAAGGTACTTGAAAGATGATTGATTTCCATGTCCACTCCAATGTGCCTGTAAAGGCGTTTATAAAGGCTTCTAAATAAGTTTCCATAATTAATTATTTGTTTGTGTTAAATGATCTAATTCAAATGGTAAATCACTATAATAGCTCCACTCTGTCCATGAACCATCATAATTTTTTACGTTGTTATAGTTTAATAATTGTGTTAATACAAAAGTTGTGTGAGCCGAACGGACCCCACTATGACAGTACACAATAATTGGATCTTCTTTCCCTACTTGCAGTTGTCCATAAATAGAATCTAGCGCTTCTAGAGGTTTCATCTTTTTGTCGCTATGAAAATTTATGGCCTCTGCCCAATCTCGAAATTCGAGATGGCTTTACTAAAAATCTATTTCAAAAAACTATACGTCGCTTCTAAAAGCTGAATGTCCCGTAATGTCCATTCCTGTAATTAGCAAGTGAATGTCGTGCGTTCCTTCGTAAGTAATAACTGACTCTAAGTTCATCATGTGGCGCATTATTGGGTATTCTCCCGTTATACCCATTCCTCCATGAATTTGACGCGCTTCTCTTGCAATTTTCAACGCCATATCAACATTGTTTCTTTTTGCCATTGAAATTTGCTGTGTCGTTGCTCTGCCTTCATTTTTTAATTGCCCTAATCGGTAAGTCAGTAACTGAGCTTTCGTAATTTCAGTAATCATCTCAGCTAATTTCTTTTGCGTCAGTTGATATGCTGCAATTGGCTTTCCAAACTGAATTCTTTCTTGTGCGTAGCGCAAAGCTGAATCATAACAATCCATCGCTGCCCCAATCACACCCCAGGCTATTCCGTATCTAGCAGAATCTAAACAACCTAGTGGTGCTCCTAATCCCGACTTATTCGGTAATAAATTCTCTTTTGGCACTTTTACGTTATCAAACACTAACTCTCCGGTTCTTGATGCTCTCAAAGACCACTTACCATGAGTTTCGGGAGTCGTAAATCCTTCCATTCCTCGTTCCACAACAAGTCCATGAATTCTACCCTCTTCATTTTTAGCCCATACAACAGCCACATCGCAAATTGGTGAATTGGTAATCCACATTTTTGCTCCGTTCAACAAGTAATGGTCTCCCATGTCTTTGTAATTGGTAATCATTCCGCTTGGATTTGAACCATGGTCGGGCTCGGTTAAGCCAAAAGAACCTACCCACTCACCAGATGCCAATTTGGGAAGGTACTTGTTTCGTTGCGCTTCGTTTCCGTAATTATAGATTGGATACATCACTAAAGAACTCTGAACAGATGCAGCAGATCTTAATCCTGAATCACCTCTCTCAAATTCCTGCATAATTAAACCATAAGAAATTTGGTCTAACCCTGCACCACCATACTCCGTTGGTATATAAGGTCCAAAACCGCCTAACTCGGCAATTCCTTTGTTTAAGTGAATAGGATATTCTCCTTTTTGAGCCGCCTCTTCCATAATTGGAGAAACATCTTTTTTTACCCATTCTCTAACCGTATCTCGGATTAACTTGTGTTCTTCCGTCAACAATTCATCTAATAAGTAATAGTCTGGTGCTTGAAATCTATCGCTAGCCATATCGTTTATTATCTATTTGTGCAAAATTAGTCATAAAAAGAAGTTTTTCCCTCTTCAACAAGACAGTCAAAGCTTAATTTTGTTTCTCAAATTACAATTCGTGCAAGACACAATTCAGTTACTTCCTACAACTAAATTTACTCCCTTCAACCTTCCGTTGAGAGAGTTAAATCACAAAGCGTGGGTAGATACATTGATTATTCATGGTGAGGGGTTTTCTATAAACCCCGTAAGTTATGAGGGTACTGTCGCTCCACCTTCCTCCTCCGCATGGATCATCATTGTTTTATTAATTGGGTTTTCCTGTTTGGCTATTTCCCGTTCTGGTTATCGAAAACGGTTCGATACGCTATATAAAACATTAGGTAATTGGAAGCTGTCAAAGCAAATAATTCGGTATGAAAAAGTATATATCCATCCGGTCAACATTTTACTGACATTGAATTTTATTTTAATTGTACCGCTATTCTTTAGTCTGATTTACGTGAAACTTTTTAACCCAGATACGCTTATTGAAAGCCAGTATTTCGTGGTAATGGTTCAGCTTATTATTTACTTATTAGCAAAAACAGGGCTATATCAATTTAGCGGCTGGTTATGGAACGAAAAACCGGTAATTGAGGAGTATCTTTTTCAATCTAACCTGTTTAATAAATATTCGGGTGTTGCGTTCCTTTTTTTAACGTCATTGGTCGTTTATTCACCAATCGAACTTTTAACTTTAGCTAAAATTGGATTGATTGCCATAGCATTTTTAGCTTTTTTTCAAATAGTTAGAGGGTTCATAATTGGACTTGAGAATGGGAAGCAATTAATTTTTATAATTGCGTATCTTTGCACCCTTGAAATTTTACCCTGGCTTGTCATTGCAAAATGGATAAAAATCAGTTTATAATTTCAACCTCTTTAGGTTACTAATTTATAAAAATTTTACACTTTGAAAGTAAAAACAATTTTAGTTTCTCAACCAAAGCCAGAAACGGAAAAGTCACCTTATTTTGACCTTTCGGAAAAATGTAAAGTCAAAGTTGACTTTAGATCATTTATTCACGTAGAAGGAATAGACTCAAAAGAGTTTAGAACTCAAAAGGTGAACATTCAAGATTTTGGTGCAATCATTTTTACGAGCCGAAATGCTGTTGATCATTTTTTCAGAATAGCCGAAGAGCTAAGGTATAATGTGCCTGACGATTTAAAATACTTTTGTATTTCAGAATCAACAGCCTATTACCTTCAAAAATATGTGGTGTACCGAAAAAGAAAGATTTTTCACGGTAGACAAACGATGGAGGACTTAATGCCATTAATTAAAAAACACAAAGGCGAAAAGTTTCTCTTGCCTTGTGCTGATATTTTGAAGAAGGACATTCCGGAAGTTTTAGAAAAAAATAGTATTAACTTCCAACAAGCAATGTTGTATAGAACAGTTTGCAGTGATTTGTCAGACTTGGCAGATGTAAATTACGATGTGCTTGTGTTCTTTAGTCCTGCAGGAATCGCATCTCTTTATGAGAATTTCCCGGGGTTTAAGCAAAACGACACTAGAATTGCCGTTTTTGGAGCAACAACAGCAAAAGCTGCAGAAAATGCAGGACTGGAAATAAATATTGCTGCACCTAAACCTGAAGCCCCTTCAATGACAATGGCTTTAGAGCAATACATTAAGAAGCAGAGTAAGAAATAAAAATCTTATCGAATTTTTAGAAGGCATTGCTCCGTTGAGTCAATGCCTTTTTTTATTTTTAAACTGAATGAAAAACCAACGTTTTACCCTTAAAAAAGATGAAATCCTCTCGAAAAGAGACGATATAAATCTACTTTTTTCAGAGGGTAAGCACTTTAAAGAATTTCCATTTAAGGTTCTGCACAGAAAAGCAACTGAAAATGACGGGACTTCATTGCAGTTTGGAGCAAGCATTCCGAAACGCCTTTTTAAAAAAGCAGTTGATCGGAACTTACTAAAAAGGAGATGCAAAGAAGCTTATCGCTTACATAGAAATACTCTTAAAACAAACTGTGAGGAGCAAAACATCGAACTTCATGTTATGTTAATTTACATTTCTAAAGAGGCTATGAAATATGAAATAATTGAGCAGAAAATAATCTTAACTTTACAACGGTTGCAGGCGATATATGCAGAAGATTCTCAGTAAATTTTTGATTTTATTGGTAAAAATCTACCAAGTTGCACTGTCTCCTCTTCTAGGAGCTAATTGCAGGTACATGCCAACTTGTTCAGAATATAGCATAGAAGCCATTCAAGTTCACGGGCCTTTTAAAGGTTTTTGGCTAGCGCTCAAAAGAATTTTATCTTGTCATCCATGGGGAGGCAGCGGAATTGACCCCGTTCCAAAAAAGAAATAAATGAAAAAGACGAAAAAAATTATTATTGCGATAAGCATCTCAATTTCAGCATTCCTATCCTATGGTTTTGCTGATAATTATTTTGAGCTTTCAAAAAACCTTGACATTTTTAGCACTTTGCTCAAAGAGCTAAACACTTATTATGTTGACGATACCAAGCCTGGAGAGTTAATGAAGACAGGTATAGATGCAATGCTTCAATCGCTAGACCCTTATACAAACTACATTCCCGAATCCGCTATTGAAGACTATCGGTTCATGACAACAGGCCAATATGGAGGAATCGGAGCTTTGATCCACAAAGACAGCAATGAGATAATTGTATCAGAACCATATGAAGGGTTTCCGGCTTTCAAAGCAGGGTTAAAAGCGGGAGATGTTATTTTAAAAGTAGATGAAAATGAAGTAGAAGGTAAAAATTCGGGTGATATTTCTAAACTTCTAAGAGGCCAGTCCGGAAGCTCATTAAATGTAACCATTAAACGACCAAATGTTGCTGAGCCAATGGTGAAAGAAATTGTTCGAGAAACAATAAAAATCAATGACGTTCCCTACTTTAAGATGTTAGAGGAAGAGGTTGGATACATTAAACTATCTAGCTTCACCCAAACTGCTTCGAAAGAATTTATTGCAGCCTTCGATGAATTAAAAGAGAAAGGCATGAAGGAATTGGTGTTCGATTTGAGAGGAAATGGTGGAGGACTTCTAATTGAAGCGGTTGACATCGTCAATATTTTTATTCCCAAAGGGCAAAAAGTTGTAGAAACAAGAGGTAAACTAAAAAAATGGGATGCTACATACCTTACTAGAAAAGAGCCGTTGGACATAAAAATTCCAATTGCAATTTTAGTGGATGCGGGTTCAGCATCTGCCTCAGAAATTGTTTCAGGAACACTACAAGACTATGATCGAGCCGTTATAATAGGCCGCCAAACCTTTGGCAAAGGACTAGTACAGCAAACCAGACCGTTAAGTTATAATGCACAACTAAAGGTTACGGTTGCAAAGTATTACATTCCTAGTGGGAGGTGTATTCAGAGAATTGACTACTCTACCAAAGATGAATTAGGGAAAGCACAAACAGTACCTGACTCGTTGATTAATTCATTTAAAACTGTGTTGAACAAACGACCGGTTAAAGATGGAAAAGGAATTAAGCCGGACATTTTTACCGAAGAAGAAAGCATGAGCATCATCACTGCCACTTTAATGCGCAGTTACAACATCTTTAACTACGCTACTCAGTATTATTTAAATCATCCAAAAATTGCTCCAGCCAAGGATTTTCAGTTAAGTGACAAGGAATATGATGAATTCATAGCATATTTAAGTGATAAACAGTACAACTATTCTACACAAAGCGAGGAGGTTCTAAAAAAGTTAAAAGAGGTGGCACAAAACGAAAAATATTTTGAAAGTGCTGAAGGTGAATACGAAGCTTTGTTGGAAAAGCTAACTCCCAAAAAAGAAAACGATTTAATAAAATTTAAATCGGAGATAAAAATGATTTTGGAAAATGAAATTATTTCAAGGTATTATTTTCAGGATGGAAGAATTGAACAGTCGCTAAACAGTGATCCAGATGTTAGGGAAGCATTGCAATTATTAAAAAACAAGAAGCAATACAATGAAATCCTTGCCGGTACGTTTGTTCCGAACAAATAGCATCACTTGGGCTTACTAAACATTTTCTTAAAACCAGATCATCCAATTGCAATGTGGCTAAACCACAGGCATTTGTATTTACTTGGTTTAGCTACTATTCTTTGTGGCTTGGGGTGGTCCAATATTCTCATGAGCATCGGTCAATTTATTATCATTGGCAATTGGATTATTGAGTTTGATTTTAAACGCAAACTAGCCAAACTAAAAACGACCCCACTTATCTGGATTGTTCTTGGCCTATTTCTCATTCATGTTGTCGGCTTATTATGGACTTCCGATTTTAAATACGCCTCTAAAGACATAACGACTAAGCTTCCTTTACTTGCTTTTCCAATTATTATAGGAAGCACAAAAAAGTTAAGACTTGTTGAGTGGAAATTGCTTTTAGGAGTTTATGCAATAACGCTTTTCATCTTAACCATCGCAAGTTTAGGTAAATACTTCGATTTATGGGGTGCGGAGGTTCACGATAAAAGAGAGTTATCCATTTACATTTCGCACATCCGCTACGGTTTAAACTTAGCATTTGCAGCTATTTTATCGCTTTGGTATAATCCCTTTTCGAATAAAGTCTTTAACCTTCTTCTAGCAATCTGGTTTGCAATATGTCTGGTCTTATTTCAATTGTTTACAGGACTAATAATTTTAGCAGTAGTCATTTTTATCCTTTCGGTTATTAAAAGAAAATCAATCTTTAAAAAGTCACGTTTTATTCGATTGTATTTTGCATTCTGCATTGCAGTAGGAGTTTTCCTTAGCTATCAAGTAATCGAAATTTATAAGGCGTTCAACAGCACCGTCACTCTCAATTACGATCAGGAAGACATGAGTCCCTCACAGACTATAAATGGAGAAGTATACGGCCATGAAGGTTCAGACCAAAGATTGGAAAACGGAGTGTACACTAGAAGGTATATTGCAAGAAGTGAAATTCAAAAAGAGTGGGAAAAGGCAAGTTCACTTCCATTTAAAAATGAAAAAGGCATCGATAACCCAATTGCACAAAGGCTATATCGATACATGTCTTCAAAAGGTCTAAAAAAAGATTCTGCTGGGTTTTCTACTCTAAGTAAGGATGAAATTACAGCTATAGAAAATGGCATGGCTAACCATTATTACTTTACTCACAATAACTTGCAAAACAGATTGCATAAAATATTTTACGAAATTCGTGAGTTTCGGCGAACTGGAAATGCAAGTGGCTACTCAATTGCAATGCGCTTAGAATACTGGAAAACAGGCTTGTCAATTTTCCAAAGAAACCTTGTTTTCGGGGTTGGAACTGGAGATATTAAAGGTGCTTTTAAAAAGGAATATGAACTACAGGACTCGAAGCTTGACCCTGTATATCGCAACAGGGCACATAATCAGTATATCACTTTTTTAGCTTGTTTTGGAATAGTTGGACTTATAATTATTCTTTTATCCATTTATTACCCAATGTTTCGGCTTCGAGCTAATCCAACTTTGGGAATGGCTTTTATGTTATTGGTAAGCCTTTCTTTCGTAACCGAAGATACGTTAGAGACTCAGGCCGGTATTACACTTTATGCCTTCTTTTATTGCGTCATCTTGTTTGGATTGAATGACTTTAGGTCTAAAACCTCTAAATAATACTTCAAGGTATTTTTTGCTGTTTGCTGTTTCGAAAACAATTGAACTTTTCTTTTTGCCGCTGAAGTGCAGTTTTCCCTTAAAGTAGATTCAGCAATCATTCGCCCAACAGCTTGGGTAAGCTGCTCAACATTTTTCACTTCACACAGTAGCCCCGTTTTTTCATTTTCAACTAACTCTTTAATGCCACCACCCGCTGTTCCAACAACAGGAACGTTGCATGCAAACGCATCCAGTATGGAAGTTCCTAAACCTTCCGTTTTAGAAGTAATTAAAAACAAATCTAAATCAGCTAATACTTCAGAAATGTCATTCCTGAAACCTGTAAAAGTAAATTGACTCTTCAATCTTTTTGACTGAGCATATTGATGAATCTCATCTTTCATCGGTCCATCACCCATCACTACAAAGTGACAGTTTTCGTGTTTTCCGATTACTTTCTCAGCCACATCAATAAAGGTGAAATAATCTTTATGATCCGCCAGTGCAGAAGTATTCCCAACTAGGAAAACATCCTCCCCAATTGCTAATTCTTTTCTTAAGCGACCTGTAGAAGATTTAAATTTATCAAGGTCAATTCCAGAATAAACGGTTGCCAATTTAGATTGATCTTTAATCCCTGCAGCGGTTATTTTTTTGATGGTATCGCTAACGCATAGAATCTTTTTAACCTGCTTGTGGTTGTATTTAAAGTGTGAGAATAGGTTCTTTTTTATTGGGAAGTCAACTCTTCTACTTAAAACAATAGGTATTTTATTTCCAAAAATACTGGCGGCCAAAATCGAGAAGGTATGCGCATGGGCATCGTGAACGTGAATGAGGTCAATTTTCTGTTCAACACAGAGTTGCTTAATTCTTTTGGCATAAGAAAAATCGATGCTCCCTCTTTTGGGTTGAGTAAAATGAGTTGTTTCTTCCTCTCTGCAAAAAGCCTCCATTTTTGACCCAGAAGAACAAAGCACAAAATTGTTTACCTCTTGCTTCAACTCCTGAATTAAGTAAGCAGCCTGTTGCTCTCCTCCTCTCCAACTTAACGCCGTAACGATCTGTAAAACGTTCGCTTTCATACTAACCACCTTGCTTTTGCAATTGACTTAATTTTTTATATTTCAGATAATTCGCATAAGCAGAAAGTGTACTTATGTCCCAACCTGCTTTCCCGTCTAAAATGCCAAGTCGAACAATATAGTTCTTTACAAAGCGCGCCAATGGCTTAATTATAATCTTCAACAAATTAGAGCGACTGCCTTTTTCCAATAGTGCTTGAGCACCTATCGTAGAGAATTTTTCAATTTGCAATAAATGTTCTGCTTTTGTGTAAAAAGAGTAATGCAAAATATCCCCTTCTAAATGCGGAACAGTCTCCGTTATAGGTACCTTATATTCGTCATGCGGATTTAATCCAGCCCACTTCCCAATTCTCCGATCAAATAATCTAATCTTAGTATCAGGATACCACGAAGTGTGTCGAACCCAGTGTCCGCAATAGTTTGTCAACCGATTCACTTTATGGGCATTTGCTATCCAATTGTTTTTAACACTTAGAATAGATTGAGTCAACTTTTCATCCAACGCCTCATCTGCATCCAAGGATAAAACGTAATCAAATTCAGCTTGACTTTTTGCCCAATTCTTTTGTTGTATGTGCCCTTCAAAAGCATGTTCTATAAACCGAACGCCTAGCTTCTCGCAAATCGTCTTTGTGTCATCTGTAGAAAAGGAATCCACCACCAATACTTCGTCCGCAACTTTTTGAGCAGAAAGCACACAGCGCTCAATGTTTTTTTCTTCATTGAACGTAATAATAACAGCTGATAGTTGAACCTGCATGCTGCAAAATAACGGTAATTTATTTCAATCTATTCAGAAAAGCAATTTGCTTTTAAAGAATTACTTTTGGCTAAACTTTTCACGAATGTCTAAGCTATACATCGTTCCTACACCAATTGGCAATTTGGCCGACATGACTTTTCGCTCTGTCGAGGTGTTAAAGAATGTAGATACAATTCTTTGCGAAGACACAAGAACGAGCGGAAAACTGCTCAAACATTACGAAATTAAGAAGCCGCTGTTCTCCTACCATCAACACAATGAACACAAGGTAACAGATGCTTTAATTGAACGCTTGCAGTCCGGGGAAAGTATGGCCTGCATTACAGATGCCGGAACTCCAGCTATCTCCGATCCTGCTTTTTTACTGGTTCGTGCTTGTGCAGAAAATGACATAGAAGTGGATACGCTTCCAGGTGCTACGGCCTTTGTGCCAGCTTTGGTAAACTCTGCATTACCTTGTGATAAATTCGTTTTTGAAGGATTTCTTCCGCACAAAAAAGGTCGTCAAACTCGATTAAAGTTTTTGGCAAAAGAAACAAGAACCATTGTATTCTACGAATCTCCGCACAGACTAATCAAGACGCTTAAACAATTGCTAGAATTTTTTAAAGAAGAACGAAGGGCTAGTGTTAGTCGGGAGTTGAGTAAAATGCACGAAGAAACAGTTCGAGGTACTTTTTCTGAATTAATCCAATATTACGAAACGCATACCCTGAAAGGAGAAATTGTTCTGGTGGTAGAAGGCCTAGCTGTAAAATGATTTCATGTTTAAAAGGCTAACCTCTATTTTTCAAAATCTACTTCACTCAAAATGGAAGGTTTTTGGGGCTTTGTTACTTGCAAGCTTGTTGTTTAGAGCATTATCGTTCAGCTACTCTGTTATTGACCATGACGAGTCCACTTACCTGCTTATTGCTAGCGAATTAAACAAGGGCGCAAAACTATATACTGATATAATTGACACGAAACCCCCAGGTATTTTCATCGCCTTTTCTATGGTAGAAAAAGTGATTGGGAAAAGTGTTTTCGGTATCCGAGTTTTTGGCAGTTTGATTATCAGTCTTTCCGCGTTCTTTTTATTCCTCATTTCGCGACAATTTAATGTTACTAAATCGGTTGCATTTTTAGCTGGCTTGTCCTACATAATAACGTTCTCTTGTTATCGTACCGGACTAGCGGTTAACACAGAAATGTTCTTCTCACTGTTTGCCTTAGTCGGGTTGCTTGTTTTACTGAAGGCCGAAGGAAAAAATAAAACTAGCTTATGGCTCGCAGGAGGGTTATTAATAGGAATTGGATTTATTTTCAAATATGTTGTATTAGCCAGTTTTGGTGCATTCGCCTTACTCTTCCTCGTAGAAAAGTCTGTTTTTAGAAATATCCTTACAAAAATTCTAAAATTTTTGCTCGGTCTACTTGGTGTATTGCTCCCATTTGTACTTACGCACCTCTATTTTGAAGTCAATGGGCGGTTTGATGACTTTTACGAAATAATTTATAACGTCACTAGCCGCTACTCCTCAGAATTTTCAATGGCTAATTCGTTAAAATTTTTCCTCAATTTTCACTTGTTATACCTGCCATTTGTCATTCTGTTCTACATGGGAATATTTAGCAAAAGCATAAATTCAGAGTTACGGAAGTTAGCCGTTTTATGGTTTCTCCTCGCATGGGTGATGGTCATCTTGCCTGGTAAACCTTTCAAGCATTACTACTTGCAATTACTCCCCTCGCTATGCCTTATTATTCCTCTTGCATTTAACAGTTTATTAAATACTAAGTCCATCACTGCAACTACAAAAAACAAGGTAGCTTGCCTATCATTAGTACTTGCATTTGTGATTGGTATAATCAACCAATCTTATTTCTGGACACAGCCGGACCGTGTGAAAGAAATTGCTGAAAGATTGACCTCGACTATCAATGAAAGTGATTTTATAATTACGGATAAACAATTGCAATTAACACAGTATCTCCTAAATGTGTCGCCACCTTCAAAGTATGTTCATCCCACTTTAATTTTTGATCATAGTGAAGCTTTTGCAATTGACACCGAAATGGAAATGAATAAAATGCTAGATAGGAATCCTAAATACATTGTCTACCAAAAATCAAAAAATTATTACGAAAACAATACAAGGATTCAAGCTAATTACCACCTCTTTGATCGCATCGGTAAGGTAACTATTTTACAAATTAATCCTTAGTACCCCCTTGTAATTCACCTGCTATAATTCCTACTTTTAAGGTATGGAAAAACGTTGGACCTTATTGCCACAAGCTGAGAAAGAAACGATTCAAAAGCTATCTTCTTCGCTGAATAACCTCAACGAAACACTTTGCAATATTTTAATTAATCGAGGAATTGACGATTATGAAAAGGCGAAAATTTTTTTTCGCCCAAACACCAATCAATTGCATTCCCCTTTTTTAATGAAAAATATGGATAAGGCAGTTGCTCGACTGCAAAAAGCCATACGCAACAATGAAAACATTCTCATTTATGGCGATTATGATGTGGATGGCACCACCTCAGTTGCCTTAGTTTACTCTTACCTTTCTTCTTATTATAAAAACTTAAGCTATTATATTCCGAACCGTTATACGGAAGGTTATGGAATTTCATACCAAGGTATTGATTTCGCTGAAGAAAATAATATTAGCTTAATCGTTGCTTTGGATTGTGGTATTAAAGCCGTTGATAAAATTGATTATGCCAATAAAAAGAACATTGACTTTATCATTTGCGACCACCACTTACCCGGTGATACAGTACCCGATGCAATTGCCGTTTTAGATCCAAAGCAAGCAGATTGCAACTATCCTTACAAAGAGCTTTCCGGCTGCGGGGTGGGTTTTAAATTTATGCAAGCTTGGGCAGAAGAAGAGAAGCACGAAGTTGACCCCTTGTTCTCATTTATAGACATTTTAGCCGTAAGCATTTGTGCTGACATTGTCCCAATCACAGGCGAAAATAGAGTTCTCTGTCATTATGGGGTTCAAAAACTAAATAAGAATCCACAACCTGGTTTTAAGGCCATGTTGGAAATTGCCAACAACAAAAAAAAGGAGCTTACAGTAACCGATATTGTCTTTACGCTCGCTCCCAGAATTAACGCTGCCGGTAGAATTGAAAGTGGAAACAAAGCAGTTGAAGTAATGCTTTCTCAAAACCCGCAGTTGGCAGATGAAGGTGGCAATTATATTGACATACAAAATACGGATCGCAAGGAATTGGACAAAACCATTACCAAAGAAGCCTTGGGAATGATAGAAGCAGATGAGGCATTAAAGGCTCAAAAAACAACGGTTTTATTCAAGAACGATTGGCATAAAGGGGTTATTGGAATTGTCGCTTCACGCTGTATTGAAAATTATTATCGCCCTACCATTATCTTAACAGAAAGTAAAGGCATGGCAGCCGGTTCGGCGCGCTCTGTAAAAGGATTTAGCGTGTACAATGCCATTGAGGCGTGTTCCGATTTATTGGAGCAATTTGGTGGTCACAAATACGCTGCAGGTATGACCATGCCACTTGAAAATGTTCCTGCCTTTCAGAAAAAATTTGAAGAAGTAGTAGCCGGCAACATTGATCATGATTTACTTATTCCAGAAATTGAAATTGATGCAGAACTAAATTTAAGTGACATTGAACCTAGATTCTACAAAGTACTAAAGCAGTTTGCACCGTTTGGCCCGCTTAACATGAAACCTACGTTTATAAGCAAGGGTGTTTATGAAAAAGGTCAAGCACGAATTGTAGGAGAAAATCACTTAAAACTAGAAGTAGTTGCACATAAAAATGACACTAGAGGCATCGCGGGCATCGCTTTTAACATGGGTAAAAAAATGGAGATTATAAAAAGCGGAGAACCCTTTGATGTTGTTTATCACATTGAAGAAAACGAATGGCAAGGAAGAACTAACTTGCAATTAATGGTGCAGGATATTAAAAGAAGTGAAGAAAGTTAATTATACCCCAACTTCTCCCTAACCTTATTCAATACAGGTCGTGCAACTTTTCGAGCCTTTTCTGCACCCTGTTTCAACAACTCATCGATAGCCTCTTTGTTTTCCATCAATTCGAAATACTTCGCTCGTTCAGTTGCGTAGCGCTCAATAATTAATTCAAACAGAGCTTGTTTTGCGTGACCATAACCATAGTTCCCGCCCTCGTAATTTTTTCGCATTTCCGCAATTTGACCTTCACCTGCGAGTAAAGAATAAAGGGCAAAAACATTACAGGTATCTGGATTTTTAGGCTCTTCTAAAGGAGTACTATCCGTTTCTACTTTCATGACCACTTTACGCAACTGCTTGTCTGGTAAGAAAATATTGATATAGTTATTGTAACTCTTACTCATCTTTCGCCCGTCTGTGCCTGGAATAACCATCACTCGTTCATCAATAAGTGCTTCTGGAATCACAAAGGTTTCTCCAAACTTATGGTTGAATGAGCTTGCCATGTCGCGAGTCATTTCCAAATGCTGTTTTTGATCTTTACCTACGGGAACAAATTCTGCGTCATACAATAATATGTCACAAGCCATTAATACTGGATAATCAAACAACCCCGCATTCACATCGGCTAAGTTTTCCGCTTTATCTTTAAAAGAATGTGCATTCGCCAACATTGGATACGGGGTAAAACAATTCAGGTACCACGTTAATTCACATACTTCAGGAACGTCAGATTGACGGTAAAAAACATTCTTATCGGTATCAAATCCAAACGCCAACCATGCTGCTGCAACAGCATAAACATTTGCTTTTCGAACTTCGGCATCTTTCACAGTTGTGAGAGAGTGTAAGTCTGCAATAAAGAAAAAGGCCTCATTTTCTGCTTTCTTTGAAAGTTCGATTCCAGGTTGTATTGCACCTAAAATATTACCCAAGTGAACCTCTCCACTTTGCCCTGAACTTTGTATTCCCGTTAGTATTCTTGCCATGCTTCAAAAATACCAAATAAACCTATTTTTGAGCCCATGAAATTTATCACGGCCATATTTGCTAATGCATGGAAATTTTATTTCCTGATCGTGGTGATGTTGGTGATAATAGTCTTATATCCCATTCAAATAGTATTACTTACGAATGAAAAGTATTTCCAAAAAGGATTTAAACTCACACGCTTTCAAGCAAGAGCTATTTTGTTTCTTATTGGAGTTCGTAAAGAAATTCATGGGAATATTCCTAACGACGAGAACACTTCTTATATCATTTGCCCCAACCACAGTTCATATTTAGATATTTTATTACTGTACGCTGCCTTTCCAACCTACTTCATTTTTCTTGGGAAAAAAGAATTGGGAAGTATTCCTATTTTCAACATCTACTTTAAAAAAATGAACCTATTGGTAGATCGAGCTAATCCAAAAGCAGCTCACAAAGCCATCTTAAATGCTTGTGACAAGTTAAAAAACGGAACCAACTTGGTTATTTTCCCAGAAGGTACAATTCCTACTACTACACCAAAGATGAAAGCTTTTAAAAATGGGGCTTTTTATGCCGCAACAGAAACCAACAAAGCTATTGTTCCCATCACATTTAAAGATAATTATAAACTCCTTGAGGATGATTGGGGCTTCTTTGCCAATACCCGACCAGGCAAAAGTAGAGTGTATATTCACTCACCTGTTTTTCCTAAAAATGGTGAAGTAGATTTACTAACTTTGCGAGAACAAACTAAGAACGCAATAGAATCTCAATTAGATTCTATTTAAAATGAAAATCATGGCGGTAGATATTAAAACAGTTGAAAGAATTGCGACTTTATCAAAATTAGAATTTAACGACGAAGAAAAGAAAGAGATTACCGGTGACATGAATAGAATGCTAGACTTTGTTGAGCAGCTATCTGCCGTTGATACGGAAGGTGTAAAACCACTTATTTATATGTTGGAAGAAGAAGCTGAACTGCGAAAAGACGAAGTAGTTGAAACCGTTACTCAGCAGGATGCGTTAAAAAATGCCCCGGAAAAAGATTCTGATTTTATTAAGGTGCCTAAAGTTATTAATAGAGAATAAACAGATTGAAATTAAAAGGCTCCATTTGAAACTTTCAAATGGAGCCTTTTGTGTGTTGTAATTTTATCTCTAAGGTGTTACTTCAACAGAAGGATAATTAGAAACTGATACAGACTGAATATTTGACCCATATTTAGCGTTAATAGCATCAATGAAACCATTAGCCGCGACAGCATGACCTCTTGTACTAGGATGAACTCCATCTAAGGAGAACATACCTCCAGAAATGTAGTCTCCATTCAGAGATATCCCGTCTTCAATAATTCCTGTGGTAGAAATAACATTAAATGCTGCATATGCATCATAATGAGCAAGTCCTCTTACATCAGCAGCATTCCTTATAATTGAATTGTAATTAGCAGTTGCTGCATTGATTTTAAATAATTCCTCTTGATTTATGTGATAATTCCCTGGTATTGGTTTTGCCGTGCCCCAGCCTGAAAGTAATGAATCTTGAGGTGTTCTAAGTGTTAGATGCTCACTTGACGTTATTTGCCTAATATTCGGTATACCTGCAGATGTGCGATCCGTTTTTAAAGTGGGATCTGTAACTACGAAATAATTAAACTGGCCAGCAGTGAAAGTAATTGTTCTCTGAGCGATTTCCGCAGCCGGAATGCGGAGTAAAGGGTTTTTCAATGCAGCATTATACCCAGCGTAACCCGCAGTTAGAGCACTAGCTGATGCAGTATCAAGGATAGTTCCCAATGGAATAGTGTTAAAATATGCAATACCAGTTACAGATGGTATGTTTGCAATAATACCTTTAGCTCCTGTTCTAGTCAATGTGTCTAATGCTTCATTTAAATCTCGCGCGAATTCAGTGGGACTTGTAATTGCCCTTCCACCTTCGTCGCCTCCAGAAGTTGAATAACCCAATACATCATTTGCTCCTATCCACAGGCTAAAAAATGTTGGGTTGTTCTTCATCGCTGCCGCTAAAACAGTCTCGCCTGGGCTTGAAAACCTTTCGAACCAATTGTTAGTACTTCTAAAAGCTGGATCATTCAGAGATCCAACTCTTGCTCCTGAAGCGCCAACATTGTTGTATGGCCCTTCTGCACTAATATTTTCAAAAAACCCTGGCGCAGAGTACCAGTCCTTAGTTGGGTCTGGAAATACCGGAGCAGGTCCAGTCGGTGTAGCTTTTAATACAATAGAAGGAAGAACCAAATTACTAGTTGGGTCAGGATAAAATGTAGTAAAAACTCCCTTAGTAGCGGACTCTCCTTTTAACAAGGGCTGCTTAAATTCTCCCCCACCAAGTGGTTTTAGTTGGGTGGCAATAATATTTGGATAACAGTATTCTTGACCTTCAAGGGTTAGTGATTCCCCTTGTATTCCTGAGGTTAACGAATTACCAACGGCAACGTAGACAGAAAAATCTGCACTCCCTCCATTAGTCGATACATCTTCTATTTCAGGCTCGCATCCAAATAAAAGAGCGGCAGGAAGAAGGTATAATAATTTATATTTTTTCATCTGTATTTATTTTTAAAAATTGTAATTAACTCCTAATCCAACGATTGATGATCTTGAAGCATATGTCCCGCCAAAATTTGCAGGCTGATATTCTGATTCTCTTTCTGTTCCGATAATGTACAAAAAGGAAGCATCAAATCCAAAATGCTCCCCAATGTGACCACTTAGACCTAGTGTCAATCCAATATTATCAGAATTTGGTGTTTCAGGATTAAAATACTCGTCTTGAATTGGAGATTGGTCGTAATAGAATCCTGCTCTGAAATCAAACATTTCACTATACGAATATTGAGCTCCTACTCTAAATATCATAGCATCTTCATACTTTCTAGGATTCTCTGAGTCCTCTAAACTTGATGTGTTTGGACTAAAGTCAAAATCCAAAGATTGATAATCACTCCACTGAACAAAGCTGCCTTCCAATGACAAAAGAAACTTCTCAGAAACGTTGTACGCTATACCTAATGTGGTTGTCCCTGGTAAAGGCAAATTTGATGAAAATTTTCCATCAGGAAAACTCGATGCCAAAACAGGGTCTACAGTATAATCGGCATCTCCGCCATCTAACTCAACATCTACCTTAGATCTATGTGTTAAACCAATACTAAACTCGTCATTCACGTCATAATGTATACCTGCATTAAAGCCAAAAGAAGTAGCACTACCTTGCAAATTTGCTGCAGAACTGTTTCCAATAGGTAGTGGAAGGGCCTTGTTAATCTCTACCTGCCCTTGAACAATTGCAAAACCAGCTCCCACTCTCAGTTTATCACTAATGTTGTATGATAAAGTAGGCTGAATAAATATGGCACTTAACGCAATATCTTGAATTAAATACTTCCCTGACCAATCATCTCCCCAAACTACAGTACTACCGAAGGGTGTATAGACAGCTAATCCTGCAGAAAGTTTTTCGTTAATTTTGTATGTGGCATACAGATAAAACGGCGTTCCTAAAGGATTATCAGTAAATTCAGAAACTCCAGTTCGCCCATTTTGAAATTGGACGCTTGACATGATAAAATTAGCTCCTGCCTCAATTGAAAATTTATTTGAATCTAAGCCCATCATAGCCGGATTAAAATAGGCACTAGAAGCACCTAAATGGAAACTTGTTCCCAAGTGACCCATCCCAGTTTGCTTTGTTCCTTGAAGGTTTACCTGAAACCCTCCTGCAAAGGAAAGCAAAGGTAGAATGCCTAATAAAGGCAGTAACAGTTTTTTCATATTCGTTAAATTTAAAAAATGAAAGATAAAAGTATATAAAAAAATCCGTTTTAAAACACATGTACCCGTTAACTGTTACTTATAGTAATTCTAGTTAATTTTACAAGGAGAAAAAAACCAAGTCTTAATGACAAAACAAGTCGAAGAAAAACAAGAGGTAACCATCGTATTTGCAGGTGATTCTGGTGATGGAATTCAGTTAACTGGAACCCAGTTCACCAATACTAATGCGCTATATGGAAACGATATAAGCACATTTCCAAACTATCCTGCAGAAATTAGAGCGCCACAAGGTACGCTTGCTGGAGTATCTGGATTTCAACTTAAATTCGGAAGTATTGAAGTTGCAACACCAGGAGATGATTGCGATGTTTTAGTGGCAATGAACGCTGCAGCTTTTAAAGTTAACATTGCAAGATTGAAGAAACACGGGACTATTATCATCAATTCGGATGGTTTTAATACTCGAGATTTAAAATTAGCAGGCTACGAAACAAGCCCACTAGAAGACAAATCCTTAAATGACTATAGAACCATTCAAATAGATGTATCCAAAATGACCCGAACAGCTTTAATAGATAGCGGCTTAGGTAAAAAAGAAATAGATCGGTCTAGAAACATGTTTGTTTTGGGCTTCTTATACTACATGTATAACAGAAAGTTAGAAGGAACTATTGAGTTTATCAAATTGAAGTTTGCGAAAAAGCCTGAATTAATTGAGGCCAACGTGAATGTATTAAAGGCAGGATATAATTTTGGAGATACGAGCGAAGTTTTTACTTCTCGCTACAACGTAAAAGCCGCAAGTTTACCTTCCGGCTCTTACCGAAATATAATGGGAAACCAAGCTGCTGCATTAGGTTTAATTGCAGCTTCGCAAAAATCTGGGTTAGATTTGTTCTACGGTTCATATCCAATTACTCCTGCTTCAGACATTTTACACGAATTAGCAAAGCATAAAAACTTTGGTGTAAGATCTTTTCAAGCCGAAGATGAAATAGCTGCCATGTGCTCTGTCATAGGTGCTTCATTTGGAGGAAAGCTTGGAATAACAGCCTCTTCTGGCCCAGGAATTGCACTGAAAGGTGAAGCCATTGGATTAGGTATTATGTTAGAATTGCCGATGGTTATTGTAAACGTTCAACGTGGTGGGCCATCTACAGGGCTACCTACAAAAACGGAACAAGCTGACTTGCTACAAGCATACTATGGCAGAAATGGTGAGGCACCAATGCCAATTGTTTCAGCTTCTACTCCTTCAGACTGTTTTAGTGCAGCGTACGAGGCATGCAGAATTGCTTTGGAACACATGACCCCTGTATTTTTATTGTCAGACGGTTACATTGCAAATGGTTCTGAGCCATGGAAATTTCCATCAACAGATGAGTTACCGAGCATTAGTCCAAAGTTTGTACCCACGAAAAATGACGATGAAACATATTTGCCTTACAAGCGAGACGAGAACTTAGTTAGAGACTGGGCACTTCCAGGTATGAAAGGCTACGAACATAGAATTGGGGGTCTAGAAAAAGAGATAGACACCGGGAATGTTTCTTATGACCCTGAAAACCATGAAAAAATGGTAAAAATCAGGGCAGAAAAAATTGCAAAAATAGCAGACGATATTCCGTTACAACAAGTAAATAACGGAGCCGAAAAAGGCGAGGTTTTAATGCTCTCATGGGGCTCCACCTTTGGAGTTGTAAAAACTGCAGTAAAACAGTGTAATGAAAAAGGAATGGCTGTTGGTCACATTCACCTCACCTACCTTAGCCCATTTCCAAAAAATTTAGGCGATTTACTAAAAAACTATGAGCACATTATTGTACCAGAAATAAACAATGGCCAACTGGTTAAAATCATTCGTGATCAATTTTTAGTGGATGCAAAAGGCCTTAATAAAATTAAAGGGATTCCGTTTTCTACAAAAGAAATTGTAGCGGCCATTGAACAAAAATTTGAACTAGCATGAGCGAAATATTAACAAAACCTTTGACCGCAAAAGATTTTGCAACGGACCAAGATGTAAGATGGTGCCCGGGCTGCGGAGATTACTCCATACTAAAGCAAGTTCAATCCATTATGCCTGAATTGGGCAGAGACAAGGAAGACATCGTATTTATCTCAGGAATTGGTTGCTCTTCTCGTTTTCCGTATTATATGAATACCTATGGCATGCACAGTATTCATGGCAGAGCTACTGCAATTGCTAGTGGACTAAAAATTAGCAGACCGGAATTAAGCGTTTGGATTATTACAGGTGATGGAGATTCTCTTTCCATTGGTGGGAACCACCTGATTCACATGATTCGACGAAATTTCGATGTCAATGTTTTATTGTTTAACAACGAAATTTATGGCCTAACGAAAGGTCAGTACTCACCTACTTCTCCAGAAGGAAAAGTGACAAAATCTACACCTATTGGATCTTTAGACCACCCGTTTAATCCCTTGAAACTTTGCTTAGGCGCAGATTCAACGTTCATTGCAAGAACGATGGACAGAGACCCTAAACATCAAAGAGACGTTTTACTGCAGGGGAGCAAGCACGTAGGAACTTCTATGATTGAGATTTACCAAAACTGCAATGTATTTAACGACGGGGCATTTGAGGTATTCACAGATAAGGGGACAAAACTCCAAGAAACTCTTTTCCTAGAAAGTGGAAAGCCAATGATTTTTGGTGCAGATAGAGAAAAAGCAATTGCCTTAGATGGCACAACCCCTAGAGTCGTAAACATTGCCGAAGCAAACGAAAGTGACTTAATGATTCACGACGAAACGAACCACTTTCAAGCTCAAGTACTAACTAGCTTTTTCGACAATCCGAAAGACGAAGGACATTTACCTAGACCATTTGGAGTATTTTATGCCGAAGATCGTTACCGTTATGAAGAAGCAATGGAAGAACAAATTGCTTTTGCAACGGACAAGATGGGAAAAGGAAACTTAGATCAGTTGCTTAGAGGAAATAATGTTTGGACAGTAGATTAAATTCGGTAAGCTAAACGTAATTATTAAAAAGCCCTAAGAAGAAACAATCTCCTTAGGGCTTTTTCGATTTTAATAAGTAGTAATACTACTAATCCTTTGGTGCTTTGTATTCAAAGGTTTCCATAAATTTTGTAGTACAATTCCCTTCTCTAAATAGAGGATCTTGCATTAGCTGTCTGTGGAATGGAATGGTAGTTTTAATTCCTTCTATTACATATTCACTCAGCGCTCTCTCCATTTTCAAGATTGCTTCTTCCCTCGTTTGTGCAACCGTAATCAATTTAGAAATCATCGAGTCATAGAATGGAGGAATAGCGTATCCTGCATAAACATGCGTATCAATTCGAATACCGTGCCCGCCAGGTGCGTGATAGGTAGTAATTGCTCCAGGACTAGGTCTAAATCCATTTTCAGGATCCTCAGCATTTATCCTACACTGAATAGCGTGCATTTTAGGCTCATAGTTCTTCCCAGAAATTTTATGCCCTGCAGCAATCTTAATTTGCTCTTTAATCAGGTCAAAGTTAATTACCTCTTCAGTAATGGTATGCTCCACTTGAATTCGAGTGTTCATTTCCATGAAGTAGAAGTTCCGATCCTTATCAACTAAGTATTCAACAGTTCCAACACCTTCATATTTTACCGCTGCTGCAGCTTTAACAGAAGCTTCTCCCATTGCTTTTCTCAACTTCGCAGTCATAAAAGGTGATGGCGTTTCTTCCACTAGTTTTTGATGTCTTCTTTGAATTGAACAATCGCGCTCAGACATGTGGCAATAATTGCCAAATTGGTCTCCTGCAACCTGAATTTCAATATGGCGAGGCTCTTCAATATACTTTTCCATGTACATTCCGTTGTTGCCAAAAGCAGCTAGTGATTCTTGGCGCGCGCTTTCCCAAGCAGCTTCCATTCCTTCTTCCGAACGAATGATTCGCATTCCTTTACCACCGCCACCGGCAGTTGCCTTCATCATAACTGGATAACCAATTTTTTTGGCAGAGTCTTTTGCATGTTGCAAATCCTTCATCAAACCTTCCACACCTGGAACAGTTGGAACTCCTGCTTTAATCATGGTTGCTTTTGCAGAAGCTTTGTCACCCATGCCATCAATCATTTCTGGAGAAGCACCAATAAACTTTATGGCATGTTCTCCACAAATCTTTGAAAATTTTGCATTCTCTGACAAAAACCCATAACCGGGATGAATGGCATCTGCATTAGTAATTTCTGCAGCAGCGATAATATTGGTCATCTTCAAATACGAATCGGTACTTGAAGGAGGTCCAATACAAACTGCCTCATCTGCGAATCGTACATGTAAACTATCAGCATCAGCAGTAGAGTAAACAGCCACCGTTTTAATGCCCATTTCTTTACAAGTACGAATTACCCGTAGAGCAATTTCTCCTCTATTGGCAATTAATATTTTCTTAAACATATTTCTACGTATTAAATGAAAAGAAACAGGGATTAACCTGCAGGATCAACTAAAAATAAAACTTGGTCGTATTCAACAGGAGTTGTATCGTCAACCAACACCTTCACTATTTTTCCACTTACTTCACTTTCTATTTCGTTGAATAACTTCATAGCTTCAATAACACAAACTGTGTCTCCTTCACTAATCACATCACCAACTTTTGCAAACTCTTCCTTATCAGGTGAAGGTTTTCTATAAAAGGTCCCAATCATTGGAGATTTAATCTCAATGTAATTGGCATTTTCATCAGCTTTTGGAGCTTCAGCTGCTGGCGCAGCAGGTGCCGGAGCTGCCGCCACAGGCATTTGAGCTGGCATTTGTTGCATCTGAGCCGGCATCATTTGAGGGACCATTTGCTGCTGAGGCGCAGTAGGTTCAACCCCCTTCCCTTTTCTATAAGGAGGTGTTTTTATATTGATTTTAAAATCTTTGTGTTCAATTTCAACTTCACTTACACCTGATTTTGAAACGAATTTAATCAGTTCTTGAATTTCACTAACTTTCATAGGTCGTAATTCTTTTAATTATGTCGTTAAATTTATAAAATATCTTGAAAAGTATAATTATTACTTGCTATCGTAGGCCCATTTTAAATAGATAGAACCCCAAGTAAATCCTCCACCAAAAGCAGAAAGAATTAAATTGTCCCCTTTTTTTAATTGTTTTTCCCATTCCCACAAGCAGAGAGGAATAGTTCCACTGGTCGTATTGCCATATTTTTCAATATTTAGCATCACCTTATCTTCTCCTACGCCCATTCTTCTGGCGGTAGCATCAATAATTCTTTTGTTCGCTTGGTGTGGCACTAGGAATCGAATATCATCACTTGATAAATTGTTGCGCTCCATGATTTCCGCTGAAACATCTGCCATATTTGTTACAGCAAATTTAAAAACAGCTTGGCCTTCTTGGTAAATAAAGTGCTCCTTAGCGTCAACCGTTGCATGACTTGCAGGCTTAACTGAGCCACCTGCTTTTTGATGTAAATGCACTCGACCCGAACCATCACTTTTCATAATGGTATCCATCACTCCAAAGTCCTCTTCCGTTGGCTCTAACAAAACTGCCCCACAACCGTCTCCAAAAATAATACAAGTTTGACGGTCTTCGTAATCAACTATGGAAGACATCTTGTCTGCCCCCACTACTATCACTTTTTTACAAGCTCCTGATTCAATGTATTTAGAGCCCGTTGTGACACCGTATAAAAACCCTGAGCATGCAGCCATTAAATCAAAACCAAAAGCATTACTTGCTCCTATTTTATCAGTAATAATATTTGCTGTAGCAGGAAATACTAAATCCGGAGTAACTGTACAACAAATCAACAAATCAATCTCATCAGCAGAAATCCCTCTTTTTTTCAAAAGCTCATTTACTGCTTCTACTGCCATATCTGAAGTGCCAAGCCCTTCTCCTTTTAATATTCTCCTTTCCTTGATTCCCGTCCTAGACATGATCCACTCGTCATTTGTGTCAACCATGGTTTCCAAAACTTTGTTGGTCAACTTGTATTCAGGAACGTAACCTCCAACTGAAGTTACTGCTGCTCGGATTTTACTCATTCTGCGATTATAAATGTTTTAAGGTGGCTAATGTACTCCATTCTTAGAAGTAATAAAAGCCCAAAGCAAGAAGCTTTTCAATAAAAGCTGTTAAAAACAAAAGGTGAACTACTTGCATAGTCCACCTTCAAAAAAATTTATTTAGAAAATTAAGCTTCTGCCTTTTCCATCACCACTTTCCCTTTGTAATAAAGCTTCCCTTCATACCAGTGTGCTCTGTGATACAGGTGCGGCATGCCAGTTGTTGGACAAGTCGCAATTGTTGGAGCTTCAGCTTTATAGTGCGTTCTTCTCTTGTCTCTTCTCGTTTTGGATATCTTTCGTTTAGGATGTGCCATAATCTTATAATTTTATTCGCTTTTATCTTTTAATTTTGATAAGGCAGCCCATCGTGGGTCTACTTTTTTACTTTCTTGTTTTGTTGTAAGCTTATATAACTGCTCAATAATTTCAGGATTACAATCCTTTTTGTTCTCGTGGGTCACTTTTGTCGGCATTAACAAGTGAGCATATTGATAAATATCATTTGTTAAATCCAGCTCGTACTCCGCAGGTGAAATAACTTTAATTTCATCTGTTTCATTAAAAGTTGTTTCTCCAAACTTAACAATCAAGCTCTCCTCTCCCTTTACTTTAAGTGTTAGCGGCTCTAAACACCGATCACAACTTGCAGTAATTTTTCCCTTTATCTTAAAATTCAAATTAAAAAGATTCTTTTTCTTTTCAAAATCAACTTTAATCTTAAAGTCTCCCTCTTTTATTATTGAGTAATCAAATTGCTCAAAGAACGTAGAATCTATCTCAAATTCAAACCGATGTAACCCCGGCTTCAAGCCTACAAAGGGAATTATCAATTTTTGTTTCTCTTTCTTCATCATTATCTTCCCAAAAAAGAAGTTGGCAAATTTAACAAAATAATACTTCCTAACTACTAATTCCGACTTTTATTTACAACTAAAGCCCCTTCTGCTAACTCAGCATTTAATTCTCTGTTTTTACACAACTCAATTGCAGTGTAAAGTGCAGTTCTAAACGACCCTTCATCTGCAACACCTTGACCTGATATTTCAAATGCGGTGCCATGATCAGGTGATGTTCTAATAAAAGAAAGTCCGGCTGTAAAATTGACTCCTGATCCAAAAGAAAAACTTTTCGCAGGTATTAAACCTTGATCGTGATACATGGCAAGAATACCATCGAATTTGGCGTAGGCGTTAGAACCAAAGAAGCCATCTGCGGCATACGGTCCAAAGGCTAAAATCCCAATACTTTTTGCTTGATTGATTGCAGGAATAATTAATTCTTGCTCTTCTTTCCCAAAAAGCCCATTGTCTCCAGCGTGAGGATTCAACCCCATAACTGCAATTTTTGGTTTTCGAATACTAAAATCTTCTTTTAAACTCTTATTTAAAATAGTCAACTTTGCCAAAATAAGCTCATCCGTCAATTGTTTTCCTACTTCCGCTAACGGCACATGTCCAGTTACCACACCAATTCGAGCACTATCGCTCAACATCAACATCAACGAATCGCTAGCCTCATCTTGCTGCTGTAAATATTCAGTATGTCCCGGAAATTCAAAATCTGCAGATTGAATGGCATTTTTATTAATTGGGGCAGTAACTAAGGCATTAATCTCATTTGACTTCAAACTTTTTACTGCCGCCGAAAGAGACTCAAAAGATATCTTCCCTGCTTCACCCGATTCATTTCCAAAGTTCTGTTCAAAAGACTCATCACAAACGGTAACCACATTAATCTGCCCGTTCTTTGCATCTTCAACAGACTCAATAAAGTTGAATTTAAGGTCTTGAAATTGAAATGTTTTCGTCTGACTTAAAATAATACTCTTCCCTCCGAAAATAATTGGCGTAAATAACTCCATCAATCTATTATCCGCCAACGTTCGCAGAATTACCTCAATTCCAATTCCGTTAGGGTCTCCTATCGAAATACCAAGTTTAGTTTTTGTTGATTTTGTCTTTGTCATTTTACATTTCCATTGAACAAGCCATATGTCCCGCTGTTAATAGCGTAGAAGTGGCTTTAATGCGTAATTTTACAGCTACAAAACTAACACAATTAACACGGACAATTTCAGTTATCATTCAAATACATTTGCATTGAACACAGAAGATTTATTAAGTAAAGCATTAAAAAAAGAATTTTTAAGCGCAGAAGAAGGCCAGTTTTTATTTACAAATGCTGCAACAGCTGACTTGGCCTTTGTTGCCAATCAATTAAAAATTGAAAAAAAGGGCAACGAGGAAGTCACTTGGATTATTGATAGAAACGCAAACACTACCAATGTTTGTTTAGCAAACTGCAAGTTTTGTAACTTTTTCAGAATTCCCGGCCATAAAGAAGCATATGTAACAACGATAGCTCAATACAAAGAAAAGATAGATGAGCTCATAAAATACGGAGGTGAACAATTGCTGCTGCAAGGCGGACATCACCCTGATTTAGGTTTAGACTATTACTGTGGGTTATTTAAAGAGCTCAAAAGTCTTTATCCAAATCTAAAACTGCATGCCTTAGGACCACCTGAAATTGCGCATATCTGTAAGCTTGAAGGTTTAAGTCACATTGAAGTACTAAGACAACTAAAAGAAGCGGGCTTAGATTCGCTTCCGGGAGCAGGTGCAGAAATTCTCAATGACAGAGTACGTAGGCTCATTTCAAAAGGGAAATGCACTGGAAAAGAGTGGTTAGATGTAATGAGGGCAGCACATCAATTGGATATTACCACATCTGCCACCATGATGTTTGGTCACATTGAGACATTAGAAGAGCGTTTTGAACATTTAGTATGGTTAAGAGAAGTACAAAGTGAGAAACCGAAACATGCAAAAGGGTTTTTAGCTTTTATCCCATGGCCCTTCCAAGATGATGGCACCTTACTAAAAAGGTTAAAAGGTGTTAGCAATAATGTCTCTGCAGACGAATACATTAGAATGATTGCTATTTCTAGAGTTATGCTTCCAAACGTGGAAAACATTCAAGCGAGTTGGCTAACAGTTGGGAAAGAAGTAGCTCAAATTTGCTTACATTCAGGAGCTAACGATATGGGGTCAATTATGATAGAAGAAAATGTAGTTTCAGTTGCAGGTGCTCCTCACCGCTTTACTGCCGATGGAATACAAGATGCAATTCGGGAAGCAGGCTTCATACCTCAACTGAGAACCCAGCAATATGAGTACCGAGAATTACCTCAAAACATCGAGCAACAAGTTATTAACTATTAACGTCTAACTGTATATGATTCGTAAACTCTTCGGCTTTATTTTTTTGTTGTTCGTAGCAATTTCAAGCTATGCTACACATAATCTTGCAGGAGAGATTACATACCGTCATATTAGCGGCTTAACTTATGAATTTACCTTTACAATATACGCTGACGGAAATAGCCCGGCAATAGAACGCAGGGAGATAGAAGTAAATTGGGGAGACAACACAAAGTTAGATTCAATTAACTTAAACAATCAGACACAAATAGCTTCTAATCCTTTCCCGATACTTAAGCGAGTTTGGAAAGCAACACATACGTTTCCAGGACCGGCTTTCACTTATCGAATATCCGTAGAGGATCCAAACAGAAATGCGAATGTATTGAACATGAGTAATTCAATTAACGTTCCATTTACCATTCAATCCGAATTGACAATACCCGCCTTTACTGGCGATGAAAACAACTCAGTACAACTTAGAAACGACCCTATTGACCGTGCCTGTGCAGGAATTAAGTTTATCTATAACCCCGGGGCCTTTGATCCCGATGGCCAAGATTCATTGTCCTATGCTCTTGCTCCGAGTAAAGCAGCAAGAGATGTAATAGCTCCAAACTTTACTTTTCCCCAAGCTTCAAATAGCTTTTCAATTGATGCTATTACAGGAGATTTAATGTGGGATACTCCTGTTCAAACCGGGATTTACAACGTCGCTATCGTAATTACCGAGTTTCGAAGAGGGTTTAAAGTTGGAAGTGTCCTCCGAGACATTCAAATATTAGTAGAGGGCAATTGCAACAATACAGCACCAGCGATTTTTTCTAGTGATTTGATTTGTGTAGAAGCAGGAACTCGACTAATTACTCAGATAAGCAGCTCCGACTCTGACCCATCAGATCAGGTTACACTTTCTGCTTCGGGGGAATTACTAGAATCACCCATAAATCAGAGAACAAATTTTATCGTACAGAACGCTTCTAATCCCGTAAATACAAGCTTTGAATGGAACACCACCTGTGATGACGTTAGAAAAAATAATTATACCCTTAACTTGCGAGCAGAAGACAACGCCGAAGCCAGAGGGTCTGTCAACCTAGTAAATTTTAAGAGTCTTAATATCCGAGTTATTTCTCCCGGACCAAAAAATGCCACAGCGCAGGCTACAGGGAAATCAATTTCTTTGAATTGGGATAACCTAGAATGTCCAAATGCAAGCGGCTATTATGTTTACAGAAGAAGAGACTCTTCCGGTTTTGTTTCCTCGAATTGTATACCGGGAGTTCCTGATGGCATACAATACGAGCGAATTGCAATAATTAATGATGTTAGCGTGCGATTTTATAATGATGACAATAGTGGCGAGGAGTTAGTTCCCGGGCAGAAGTATTGTTATTTGATTACAAAATACTATCCAGACGGAGATGAAAGTTATGCTTCGAATGAGGTATGTGCAGAAATTGAGAAAATTATTCCTGTCATTACCAATGTATCAATAACGAGTACCTCTTCAACCTTAGGAGAATTATTTTTAGCTTGGTCTCCACCAGAAAAATTTGATACAGTTGCGTTCCCCGCTCCATATAAGTATCATATTTTCGATGAAGAGAGCCCTGCTCAACTAATTGACTCAACGAACAGTATTGATGATACTATTTTCAACCTAAACAATACGGACACAGAAAGTCGAAGCAGAAGATTTAAAATCTCCTTATTAAGCTTGGGAAATGGCAGGCAAGAAGTTGGAAAAACGTCAACAGCCGCGTCACTATTTTTAAGCACATCCATCAGTGACGAGCAAATTACGCTCACGTGGACAGACAATACGCCATGGAAGAATTCAAGGTATGACATTTTCAGAAGTCTTTCTGGAACATCACAATTTGATTCTATCGGAAGCACTAACAAACCTACTTATACTGACCTCAATTTGATAAATGGTGATGAATATTGTTACTACATTCGCTCTATTGGTGAGTATAACCTGAACAGTGTGGTAAAGCCAATCGTTAATTCATCTCAAATAACTTGCGCCACGCCTGAAGATAATGTATCGCCTTGCAGTCCAATATTTTCATTAGAAAATGAGTGCGAAGATGGCTTTTTAAAACTCACTTGGAATGATGTTCAACGAAATTGTGCACCTGACCTCGCTAGTTATAGAGTTTATTTTGCTGAAAATAGAAGAACTGCCAAGAGGTTAATTTTTGAAACAACCGATTTAAATGATACCACTTATCAAGCCCCGGCAGATAGTGTAGGAGGTTGTTATACAGTAACTGCAGTAGATTCAACAGGAAATGAAAGTATTGAAACAGAATTTCAATGCGCACCCTATTGCCCAGTATATGAATTACCTAATGTTTTCACACCAAACGGCGACGGTAAAAATGATTTATTTGTCCCGATTCAACCGTACAAGAATGTTGACTCAATTCAAATTCAAATCTATAATAGATGGGGCGAACTTGTCTTTAGCACTAACAACATTGATATTAATTGGAATGGCGAACACCAAAACATTAGAGGTGAGAAAGCAAGAAGAGCTCTAAACCTAGATCAAACTAAGGTCAATTCAGCTGTTTATTTTTACGTTTGTGAAGTGTTTGAATTAAGCCTTGATCCTCAAAAACCAAGAATTATTAAGGGAACAATAACCGTATTGGACTCAAAAATATTACAAGAAAAGCAATAAATGTTTACAGGAATTATTGAAAGTTTAGGAGAAATTAAGTCTCTTAAAAATGAAGGAAGTAATGTTAGGATAGAGATTGACTCTACTCTATTGAATGAATTAAAAGTTGATCAAAGTGTTGCTCATAATGGCGTTTGTCTAACTGTTGAGAAAATTAATACGTCAAGTTACGAAGTAGTTGCAGTAAAAGAAACGATTGACAAAACCAATCTTGGAGAATGGCTAGCTGGTCAAAAAGTTAATTTAGAACGCTGCATGCAAATGAATGGGCGTTTAGATGGTCATATAGTCCAAGGTCATGTAGACTCAACTGCTACAGTTCAATCTATAATAGAAGAAAAAGGAAGTTGGATTTACAAATTTCAATTAAGAGCCCCTTCTAAACTAATTGTTGAGAAAGGATCAATTTGCATTAACGGTACTAGTCTTACAGCATTTAACGTTACAGACAACTCTTTTGAAGTGACCATTATACCGTACACTTATGAGCACACTGTTTTCCACCAATTAGCTGCAGGTTCCTTAGTAAATATTGAATTTGATATAGTCGGAAAGTATATCCAGCGAATGGTTCAAGTCTAAAAAATAGATTGAGCTATCTTCTTTACCGTTGTGGATTTTCCCATAGTATAAAAATGTAGGCATGGAGAACCGTGCTCAATTAACTCTTTCGACTGTTGAATCGCCCATTCAGTACCCACTTGTTTAACGTCCTCATTCGATTTGCACTTATCTAACTCGTCAGTAAGCTCCGAAGGTAAATCAATATTAAAAAACTTTGGTAAAAACGTGATGTGCCGCATAGACTCAATTGGTTTTATACCTGGAATAATAGGCACGTCTATTCCCGCTGACCTGCACGCATCAACAAAGTCAAAAAACTTTTTATTATCATAAAACAATTGAGTTACCACATAGTCTGCTCCGGCATCAATCTTCTCTTTCAGTCTCTTAATATCGGTAGTCATATTTGGTGACTCAAAATGCTTTTCGGGATAACCAGCTACGCCAATCGAAAAATTTGTCGGAGTTGCATTTTCGATATTTTCGTCCATGTAGTTCCCATTATTTAACTCGACTATCTGTTTTACCAAGTCAACTGCATACTCATTCCCTCCAGGCTCAGGAACAAAATGAGATTCAGTTTTTATTGGGTCTCCCCTTAAGGCCAAAACGTTGTCAATACCAAGAAAATTTAAATCTATTAAAGCATTCTCAGTTTCCTCTTTATTGAAACCCCCACAGATCAAATGAGGAATGGCTTCAATGTTATATTTATTCATAATAGCGGCACAAATTCCTACCGTCCCCGGTCTTTTCTTAATAGCTATTTTTTCTAGAAATCCTTTCTCTCTTTTCTTGTATATAAATTCTTCCCGATGATAAGTAACATTGACAAATGCGGGCTTAAACTCCATCAGTGGGTCTATTCCATCGTAAATAGACTGTATACTTTTACCTTTTAATGGTGGTAAGATTTCGAATGAAAAAAGAGGCTTGTCGGTTGATTTTAATCGCTCTATCACTAGTCGTAATGTTTTGTATTAGGTACAAATATAAAGGCCCTTTGTTCGCAAAAAGCCTTTAAAAGTAGAAAAGTTAATTAGCAATCTATCTTAGAATTGTAACAGTTCCTTTAAAAATATCTTGTGTCCCACTTGGGTCATCAATGTCTAAAACATAGAAATAAGTTCCATCTTTCAAATCACCTCCATCCCAATCATTTTGGTAATTACTATCCTCAAAAACTAGTTTACCCCAACGATTAAAAACCTGTAACTTATTGCCATCAAATAATTCTAATAAGTCAAATCTCAATACATCATTAATTCCGTCTCCGTTTGGAGTGAAAACATTTGTTGGTTTAACAAGTACTTCGCATGCCTCTGCTAAAATAGCTTCACCATATTTACAAGATCTGCCTTCAGGAACTTCATTATTTACGGCACGAACGAATAATCGAACCTCTTTCCCCTCAATCCAATGATGAATTCCATACGTATCATTGGCTCTAAACCAAAGTACTTGCCCATTCACTGTAGTATCTGTTCCTAAACTATCTAAAGGTCGACCTAGTTGATCAACTCCCCGAACCTCGTATCGTTCAGCTCCTTCTACAGTTGGCCAATAAAAACGTTGTCTAATCTGTCTTGTGTTTTTATCAAAAGTTACAATGGAACATTCAGGTTCTGTTTTATCCAAAGAGTCGGCTATGTTAACGTAGATCGAATCTGTTCCTTCACAAGTACTGTTATCGGTTGTTTTCGTAACCACTAATTTGTACCATCCCTTTCCGTTTTGAAGCATAGAATTCGCAGAAAGCGTGTCTGTAGTGTCATTTGGAATTGCAATATTTGCAGTATTCTCGCCATAGTACCACTGTCTCGACATAAACTCTGGTCTTAAATATTCTTCAGAAAGAGTATTAAACATCTCAAAAGCCTCATCACGACAAATTACAGTATCCTTGATTCCGAAGTTACTTACAATTTCAGGGGCCAACTTCACATTCACATCTTGCTTAACAATTTGTATTGCATTAGAATCAATACAGCCATTTGGGAAAGTAACATACACTTTCACCTTTTGCAATGAACCGAATCCTACACCGGTTCCAACACCAAGCTCTAGGTCTAATGTATCATTGACATTACCGGCTGCTTGAGAATTCCCATTCGAAGAACCTCCAACCGGAATGATGTTATACGTTACTGTATCACCAGGAAAGCCAATTACATCGCCTTGCGCGTTAGTAGCGATAACTGTTCTAACACTGTCGCTATACTTTACCCAAGAATAACTTACAGGATTACCCGGGCTCCCAGGTATTTTATACTTTGGATCCACTAAATCTCGAATCACCGGCCAACGTTCTTGTCGACACAAATCTATATCAACTGTACTTACCTTCGGGTGAGTAAAGAACGTAACCTCTGTAAAGTCGTCGTCATAACAACGCTCATCATTTTTTGTCCCGCTAAAACTATACCAAGGAAAGTTTAATCCAACGCCAACTCTCCAAAAACCTTCAGTTTCATTACCCAATGGAGTAGTATCGTAATCATATGGGTCAGGTATGGTAAGGGTATTGTAAACATTAAACCTACTATCATTCAACTGAGCAGAATCTACAATTCTGGGCGGCGCTCCCGGATTAACAGTTCCTCTGTATGAGAAATGAAAAGAATCTGCCTTTGCCACAATAGTCCTTCTTTGTCTGGCAAGTGCATCCAAATTAAAAACTGGTGCATCTCCCGGAAAACAGAAATTTTTCTGACTAAGTACTTGTATTCTGTCATCGTCATCTTTAAAAGTATATTCATACTCTCTGTTTATGATAAACGGCGTAGACTGAAATTCTGGCATAAAAAATCCACATCTATTTTCTATTGTGTTGGTATCATTTCCTACTCTAGTAAATAGAGTATACCTGCCTGGTCCTAAACCTTCTCCAAAATAAAGTCTAAAGGTGCTAAACTCACCAAACTCATTTATACTGTCAGGATTCACAAAAATTTCATCAGGATTGTATGCGCTTTGATCAACAGGAGCTTTTGGATCTGTACCTCTAAATACTCTAAAATCAAATGGCGCTTCTAATGCTAGACTTCTGAAAAGCATTGGCTTGTTAAACCTAAACTCTAGTGTATCTGAAGCACAATCAAACTCCCAGGCTTGTTCGATTAAATTCCACTTTTCTGATTCTACAATTGGTAAATTATCGTCACACAAACTTTGATTCGCAATAAGGAATCTAATTTGTCTCGTAGTAATCGCAGCTGTATCCCATCTAGTTCTTCTAATGAAACTTCCAGTTCCGCTACCGTCATCCTCTAACACAAAAACTCTCTTCCATTCCGTCACTTCAAAAACAACTGGAGCTGTGTATATCCTTTCTCCGATAGCGAGCTGAGGTGTAAATGTCATAACACCTGTAGCTTCATTAAACCTAAAGGGGTCAGAAGCAGCTGTTGGGAAAGGGTCGTATGTATTTCTAGGATTTACGTAAATAGCTGCTCGATTTTCTCCTGTTACTACAGGTTTCAAGCGAAAAGACAGAGAATCTCTAGAAGTAATAGGCCCTTGAACAACCGTGTTGTTAGTAATATCGGTGATATTATAAACTCTTTGGTCAGGATCTCTTACGTAATCACTCAAAGCGTAGCGATAACTATTGCCTTCACAAATAGTTTCTAAAATCTCTGTTTTCGCACTCCATAGCGCTCCACTATTTTTACCCGTATTGTACACCACTTGTTGGTTTGCAGGGGTATCATCTGAAAAAGTCCGAACGGTATCACAAAAAGTATGCACCTCTGTTTTTAGAAAAAAACGTTGTCCTGCGTTTATATTTGAATTCGCGGGAGAATGAAACTCATACCCTATATAACTGAAGCCTCCAGGTGCTTGCTCTCCATAAAGAATTTTATACCGCTTATTAGCGTCTAACAAAACAGGCGTGCGGTTGGAGTAATACCCCCCATCAGTAACAACCTCATTGTTTTGAATACATAAATTATTCAGAGTAGGGAACTCCAATAAACTATCTAGGGTAATTTCTTGGAAAGCATGAGTGTTAGGGTCTTTTGAAGTTATGTCTACAACCCAGACATTTGCTGTGGGTGGCAATGGGTCTATTGTTGACGTCGGCGCATCTCTAAAAAATCGGAATGTTATCTCATATGGTAAGGGGTCATTACAAGTTTCACTACCATCTCCTATATATTTTGTATAAATCTCCCCTCCTGCGAAAATTGCCTGTGCAGAAACACTTGCAGAAAATAATGCACAATTAACAAAAACAAAAAGCCCAACAATGTACTTTCTCATAAAATAAAGTTTAATTCAAAATGCTTTAAAAAAAGACGAAACGTAAAGTAACAGAAATTTCCACTTCTTTACAATAGTCTTTCTCTAAGAGTACAGAGACGCAAATAAAAAGAATAGCGTTGCATGAAATTAAGAATGTTTAGAGGAATATAATAAAGTAATTTTGTCACACATAAATTGAGACATGGAGTTGATAAGGAATTTTTGCATTATTGCACACATTGACCACGGGAAAAGCACCTTGGCCGACAGACTTTTAGAGGCCACAAATACAATAACATCACGAGAGTTACAAAACCAAACTCTAGATGATATGGACCTAGAAAGAGAACGTGGCATTACCATTAAAAGTCATGCGATACAGATGAACTATGTGCATGAGGGAACCACTTATATCTTAAATTTAATCGACACACCTGGTCACGTTGATTTTTCTTACGAAGTTTCAAGGTCTATTGCCGCTTGTGAAGGAGCTCTTTTAATTGTTGACGCTGCTCAAGGAATCCAAGCTCAGACAATTTCGAACTTATACCTTGCTCTAGAACACGATTTAGAAATTATTCCCATTTTAAATAAAATTGATCTTCCTTCGGCCATGCCTGAGGAGGTAAAAGACCAAATTATTGATTTGATTGGCTGCGACAGAGAAGATATTTTAAGTGCTAGTGGTAAAACCGGACAAGGAATTGACGAAATGCTAGAAGCAATTATCAAAAGAGTTCCAGCACCTGTTGGAGATCCTAACGCCCCACTTCAGGCATTGATATTTGATTCAGTATATGATTCCTATAGAGGAATTTTAGCATACTTCAAAATTATTAATGGAGAGCTTAGAAAAGGCTCTAAGGTAAAATTTGTGAATACCGGAAGCGAATACGGAGCTGATGAAATCGGAGTCCTAAAATTAAAAAAAGAACCAAGACAAGTAGTTAAAACTGGAGATGTAGGCTATATCGTTTCTGGCATTAAAACCGCAAGTGAGGTAAAAGTTGGAGACACCATTACTACCGTTGACAAACCTTGTACATCTGCAATTCAGGGATTTGAAGATGTAAAACCAATGGTATTTGCAGGAATTTATCCCGTTGATACGGATGAATACGAAGAGTTGCGCGATGCTATGGAGAAATTGCAACTAAATGATGCTTCATTGACATTTGAACCAGAATCATCTGCAGCACTAGGTTTTGGTTTCCGTTGTGGCTTTTTAGGAATGCTTCATATGGAAATAATTCAAGAAAGGCTAGAACGAGAGTTTGACATGACCGTTATTACGACAGTTCCAAACGTTTCTTACCATGCATTTTTAAACAAAAATCCGGATGAGTTAATTTTGATTAATAACCCCTCAGACCTACCTGAAGTTACCTTGCTAAACCGAGTAGAGGAGCCTTACATCAAAGCACAAATTATAACAAAATCAGACTTTGTAGGTGCAATTATGACACTTTGCATTAGCAAACGGGGAGAACTTCAAAATCAAGTTTATTTAACAACAGACCGTGTAGAGCTTACCTTTCATATTCCGTTAGCTGAAATTGTTTTTGATTTTTACGATCGTCTAAAAACAATTTCAAGAGGTTATGCCTCATTTGACTACTTTCCGATAGGCTATCAAGAATCTAAGTTAGTGAAAATGGACCTGCTTCTAAATGGAGACCAAGTTGACGCACTTTCTGCTCTTATTCACAAAGACAAAGCATATGACTTGGGTAAAAGAATTTGTTTAAAGCTAAGAGAATTACTTCCAAGACAACAGTTTGACATTGCCATACAAGCTGCTATTGGAGCGAAAATAATTTCTAGAGAAACAGTGAAAGCACTTCGAAAAGATGTAACGGCAAAATGCTATGGAGGAGATATTTCTAGAAAGCGGAAATTATTGGAGAAGCAAAAGAAAGGAAAGAAAAAGATGCGGCAAATTGGGAACGTAGAAGTGCCTCAAAACGCCTTTCTAGCTGTATTGAAGTTAGACGACTAAAAACATCTGAATTGACCGGAAATCTTACTTTTTGTTCGTTGGCTCCGGCACGCTTTTCTCTTGAATTTTCGCTGATTTAGTACTCAAGTTAGTTATTACTTTTTCAAATAACTTTTCAAACTCTTTCGGTCTATTTGAATAGTAACTGAAATTACTGTCAAAAACAGCTTCAGTAATTCCGTGTTTTCTAAATACGGCGGCAAAAACTGAATCGTTCAAAATTAAACTGTCTGACGTGCGATTATACCCTAGACGGACAATTGCTTCGGCTGTTTGAAAATCCGTTAATACCTCAACAAAGCCATCTTCTTCTATCAGGTAGTCAGGCTTCTCTACCTTTTTTTGGCACGCCATAATTGAAATAAATACTAAAACTATTGCGAGAAGCTTCATGCGTTAAATTTTAACCGGTGTCCCTTTTTGGACTCGTCAAAAACCCCTTCATTAAAGGCCAAGTGCCCACTTATGAAAGTCTTTTGAATACTCGCTTTGAACTGCTGTCCTTCAAAAGGAGACCACCCACATTTGTAAAGTAAACTTTCAGGGGTAACAATACTCGGCTTATTCAAATCTACTAGTACCAGATCAGCATAATAACCTTCTCTAATAAAACCTCGGTCTTTTATTCTAAATAATTTAGCCAGTGAGTGACTTGTTTTCTCGACAATTTTTTCTAGACTAAAAACACCTTGATGGTACATATCAAATAAGGCCGGCAATGCGTGTTGCACCAAGGGGCCTCCACTCGGTGCCTTAGCATATTTGTTTGCTTTTTCTCCTTTTGTGTGCGGTGCATGGTCGGTAGCAATTACATCAATAATGTTATCGCTTACTGCCTTTCTTATGGCATCCCGATCTGATTTAAATTTTACTGCAGGATTCCACTTAATTCGAGTCCCAAACTTTTCATAATCGGCATCAGTAAACCACAGGTGGTGAATACAAGCTTCAGCTGTTATTCTTTTTTCCTCTATATCTAATTTATTACTAAAGAGTTCAAGTTCTTTTGCTGTAGAAATATGCAAAACGTGTAACCTAGTGTTGTACTTTTTTGCTAACTCAACTGCCTTTGAAGAAGATCTATAGCAGGCTAATTCATCTCTTATGATTGGATGCTGTGCAATCGGTATATCCTCTCCATACTGTTTTACTGCTTTCGCCATATTAGCTCTAACCGTTGCTTCGTCTTCGCAATGCGTGGCAATTAGCATAGAACAGTTCCGAAATAAGTTATCTAATACTGCTTCGGAATCTACTAACATATTCCCGGTAGAGGAGCCCATAAATACTTTTACTCCACAAACGTCATTTGCATTCGTTTTTAAAACCTCATCTAAATTATCATTTGAAGCTCCCATGAAAAAGGAGTAATTCGCTAATGCTTTTTTTGCTGCTATTTGATACTTATCCTCTAACAAATCTTGAGTCAAGGTATTCGGAACGGTGTTGGGCATTTCCATAAAACTGGTTATCCCTCCAGCAACGGCTGCTTTAGCTTCCGTATAAATTTCAGCTTTATGCGTTAACCCAGGCTCTCTAAAGTGAACCTGATCATCTATCATTCCAGGAATTAAGTGCAGTCCTTTTGCATCTATAATTTCCTCATTCTCTTTTGCTGTTAATCCTGTAGTGCTTATTTCTGCAATTCGCTCTCCCTCTATTCGAACATCTGCTTCGAATACTTTATTCTCGTTTACTAATGTTGCATTCTTTATTAAATAAGTTGAATCACTCATGCTCATTTGCTTTGTTTTTGAAAAATACTTGATAACCTTAAATAAATCACACCAAAAAAAGCTTCCTTAAAAATTCCTCCACTCATTTTGCTTGTTCCTTCTTGCCTATCCGTAAAAATAATTGGAACCTCAACTACATTGAAACCTAGTTTCCATGCACGAAATTTCATCTCGATTTGAAAAGCGTATCCTTTAAACCGAATTTTATCCAGGTTTATTGTCTCTAAAACGATGGCCCTATAACACTTAAATCCCGCAGTTGTGTCTCTAAAAGGCATGCCCGTTATAAATCGCACGTAGACTGATGCATAATAAGACATTAAGACCCTTCCCATTGGCCAGTTTACTACATTTACACCAGTTTTATAGCGAGAACCTATAGCAACATACCCACCTTCTAATTCACATGCGTTATAGAGTTTAATTAAGTCATCAGGATTGTGACTAAAGTCTGCATCCATTTCGAAAAGAAAGTCATACTTATGCTTCATCCCCCACTTAAACCCGTGGATATAAGCTGTACCTAGGCCTAATTTACCACTGCGTTCCTCTATGTGCAGCTTCCCAGAATATTTCGATTGCAAACTTTTTACTATATCCGCAGTGCCATCGGGAGAACCATCATCAACTACTAAAATGTGAAAATCTCCTTCGAGGCTAAACACTTTAGCAATAATTTTTTGAATGTTCTCCAACTCATTGTAGGTTGGAATGATGACTAATTTTGATAGCATGCTTTTATAAATAAAGTAAAAATAGTGAAAGGTCCATAGATTTCAATGGCTATTTCCTAACAGAATTCCGAAAAGATGTTAAAGATCTCTTATGATTTCAAGAAGTTCATCACAGCTTGCAAAAACTCATCCATCTTCTCTGCATGCACCCAATGTCCTGCACCCGAAATACTTTCTAATTCATACTTAGGGAATTTAGACTTAATAGTTGCGCCATATTCAGGTAAAATATAATCTGATTTTGCTCCTGCAATGAAAAGTGTTTGTTTTTGAAAAGTCCCTTTCATGATAGCATACTCACTAATCGGCAAAATCTCATCCGCTAATACTTCTAAGTTGAAGCGCCAAGCCAGTTTGTCATTAGCTTGCCAATACAGGTTTTTGAGTAAGAATTGTCTCGTCCCAAAATCCTTGATGTACCGACTTAAAAACTCCTCTGCCTCTTTCCGGCTAGAAATATCTTCTAGCGGCACACTTTTCAAGGCATCAATAATTGTATAATGATGAACATTGTAACTTACAGGTGCTATGTCTACAACAATTAGTTTTTCAACCATCTCAGGATATTTCATAGAAAACTCCATTACAGTTTTACCTCCCATTGAGTGGCCCAGCAAAATGGCACTTTCTAGTCCTAGTTGATCCATCAGCTGCTTTAGGTCATCTGCCATTAGTGGATACGAAAACTGATCTGAATGTGGCGATTGTCCGTGATTTCGTTGATCAACTAAGTAAACCTCAAAATCATTCGACCATTTCTTCGCTAAGGTCATCCAGTTATCCAGCGAACCAAAAAGTCCATGTAAAACAATTAAAGGCTGACCTTCTCCTAATCTTTTGTAATTTAACTCCATACTGTTACTGCAATGCTTTTAAATAGTTTTGAATCGTTTTTTCTAAACCCCAATAAAGCGCATCAGAGATCAATGCATGCCCAATAGAAACTTCCATCAATTGAGGGATTTGACTCTTGAAGAAAGCTAAATTTTCAGTATCCAAATCATGCCCGGCATTAATTCCGAGACCAAATTCTGCAACCCTTTGGGCAGCCACAACATAGTCTTTTGTGGCTTTTTCCGGATTTACCTTAAACTTCTCTGCATAGGGTCCGGTATAAAATTCAATTCTATCGGTGCAGATATTGGGTAAGAAATTAATTTGCTCCAGGTCGGTCTCCATAAATATAGAAGTGCGAATTCCAGCATCTTTGAACTTGCTTAATACATCATTCAAAAAATCCTTCTGCTCTGTTACCTTCCATCCTGCATTTGATGTCAACACTCCCGGAGGATCAGGAACCAACGTAACTTGCTCAGGATTAACATCTAATATTAAATCAATAAACTTTTTATTGGGATAACCTTCTATATTAAATTCAGTAGTAACAACTTTTTTAAGGTCATAAACGTCTTTATAACGAATGTGTCGTTCGTCAGGACGAGGATGAATGGTGATGCCTTGGGCACCAAACTTTTCACAATCTAAAGCAACTTGTACTAAGTTTGGAACATCACCTCCTCGAGCATTCCTTAGTGTTGCTATTTTATTGATGTTTACGCTTAATCTACTCATGAATAATTCAGTAATATTGTGTAACGACGCTCAAAATTAGTTTTAATAGATAACATACAAAGCAGGACGTAAAATGTTGGCAAGAGAATTAATTAGTGATGAAATCCCGGCTTTAAAAACCTCTGATACAGGAAAAAAGGCATTGGAACTAATGGAGGAGTATAAACTTACTGAGCTTCCAATAGTAAACAACACCGATTTCTTGGGTTTAATTACGGAGAGTGATATTTTAGATTTGGATGATCCAAATGCTCCCATCGGAAACCACAACCTTTCACTGGAAAAATCGGCAGTCAATGCTTATGAGCATATTTACGAAGTGCTTTCTAAAATTTCCACGTTGAAACTTAGTTTGATTCCTATTTTAGACGACGACAATACCTTCTTAGGTGTAATATCACTTCCAATTCTGATACAAAGCATCTGCAATTTGGCTGCAATTAAAGATTTGGGAGGAATTTTACAGTTGGAAGTGAACATTAATGACTATTCTCTTTCCGAGATATCTTCTATTATTGAGAGCAACGGTGCAAAAATTTTAAGCTCCTACATTCACACTCATGATGACTCCACTAAAATGGATGTAACGATAAAAGTGAATAAAACAGACTTGTCTCCAATCATTCAAACATTTGAACGCTACAATTACACCATCGTTGCATCTTTTCATAAAAGCGAAATGCAAGATGAATTAAAAAAGCGATACAATGAATTTATCAACTACTTGAACATCTAAGTCTACAGATGTTTCGCTTCATCCTACTATCATTTTTCTTAGTATTCAACTTGAGCTTACACTCTCAAGCCTTTCAAATTGATACATTTAAACCATCCATTGCGTTTAAGGAAGTTAATGTGAAAGTGATTAACAACATCACCATTGTTGGGAATAAAACGACTAAAGATAAAATTATACTACGTGAGTTGGAATTCAAAATTGGTGACAGCCTCTCGAATCAAGAATTAACAGCTGCAATTTCTCAATCAAAAAAGAATTTATTGAATACCTCACTATTCAATTTTGCGAATTTAAATGTTGCACTTATTGACAGTGTTCATGCCAATATCATTATTCAGCTCACTGAGAGGTGGTACATTTTTCCACTTCCCATCATTGAAATAGATGATAATAATTTTAATACTTGGTGGCGCACCAAAGATGCCTCGAGAATTAACTACGGGATGCACCTAACACACTATAATTTTCGAGGTAGGAAAGAAAAATTAACTTTAACTGCAAAGTATGGCTTCACAGAAAGATATCGACTACAGTACCGAATCCCGTATTTAACAAAATCTCAAAAGCTTGGTTTAGACATAGATTTATCTTACAATAGAAGAGATGAAATTGCATATAACTCCTTAAATAATGAACGTTTACAATATAAGGATGCCGATAGCGATGCACTTCGAAACTTATCCAACTCCGTTACATTAACATATCGAAATAAGATATTCAATACTCATGCCTTTACTTTAAACTATAGTCGAAACACGGTAACTGATTCCGTTGTCACGTTAAATGAAAATTATCTTTTAAATAGTCAGAATAGGTTAGACTATTTTCGAATAGGCTATCAATTTACAAGCGACAAAAGGGACTCGCGGAATTATCCCCTAAAAGGTAGTTTTTTAAAAGCTTCTATTACTCAATACGGCTTGGGAATACTATCTGATCTGAGTTTACTGAACTTAAATATTGAAGCCAAAAAGTTTATTGAGGTAAAACCAAGGTTATATTTAGCAGGAAGTGCACGAGCTCTTTTAACACCGAATAAAACCCAACCTTATTTACTGCGAAACGGCTTAGGTTACAGTTCATTTGGGATAAGAGCATATGAATATTACGTAATAGACGGGCAAAATATTGGGTTGGGCAGAGTACAGCTTCGCTACCAAATTGTAAAACCTACATCCATGAATTTGACAGGACTAGCAGAACGATTCGGTAAGTTTCATTATGCCTTTTATTTGGGAATTTTCAATGACATTGCGTACGTCGACGATCAAGTCGGTTATCCCATGAACAGCTTAGCCAATGAACTTCAATTCGGATATGGCGTGGGTCTTGATTTCGTGAGTTATTACGACATAGTTATTCGAACAGAATATTCCTTTAATAAATTTGGAGAAAGCGGTTTATTTCTGCATTTTGTAGCACCAATTTAATCAAGTGATGAAAATAGCACTTTACGGCAAAAAAATAGAACCCAAAGACGTTTCGAAAATTCAGGAGTTGTTTACCTTACTTCAAAAAGAAAGAATTCAATACATTGTTCATCGTCAATTAGAGGCAAGTGTTAAAAAACACAGCCTCATTACATGTGAATCGGTCGATTATTATAATTCTTATGATGACTTAAAAACTAGTGGAGTTTCCTTTTTGCTAAGTATTGGAGGCGATGGCACTTTTTTAGATACAATTCTTTTGGTAAGAGACTTAAAAATACCTATTTTAGGTATAAATACCGGAAGATTAGGCTTTTTGTCTAACACCCCAACATCTGAAATTAAATCTGCGGTAAACGATATAATAACTGGAAGTTACTCCACACAAGAGCGTTCTCTTTTGCGCCTAGATAGCAGTGAAAATCATTTTGGAAATGACAATCATGCGCTAAACGAAATTAGTATTTTAAAAAGTGACAGCTCATCAATGATCACAATTCATACTGAGCTAAATGGAACACACCTAAATTCGTATTGGACAGACGGGCTTATTATATCAACTGCAACAGGGTCTACAGCTTACTCATTGAGTTGTGGTGGGCCAATAATGATGCCCGGATCCGGTAATTTTGTAATTACTCCAATCGCCCCTCACAATTTAAATGTTCGGCCAATTGTTATTGATGATGATGCTGTTTTAAAAATTGTTGTAGAAAGTCGAGCTAAGAAAAATCTTGTAGCGATGGATTCCAGATCAGAAGAAATGAAAAATGGCGAAGTGTTAACCATCCAAAAAGCAGATTACAAGATTTCTATTGTGCAACTTCAAAACCAAAGTTTTGTAAATAGTTTAAGAAATAAATTAAATTGGGGACTAGACCAAAGAAACAGCTAGTTTATTGAAATCAATTTCCTTAGTTTTAACAAACTAATTATATTTGTCGATTGTATTTTGAAAGAAATGAAAAAACATATACTCATTGTAATTGTAGCGATAGTGCTACTTCCTAGCTTAGCTGATGCCCAGCAGTGGAAAAGATACCGTAAGCAAGTGATTGGAGGAGTTGGGGTGACTAGTTTCTTAGGAAATCTAGGAGGAGGTCCAGGAGTTGAAAGAGGTTTTATTTGGGATGCAGACATTGCGGCGACGCGACCATCACTGATGGTAGGCTACAGATACCAACTGAACAACTTCATGTTTGGTAGAGCCAATGTTCAGTGGGGCATTCTGAAAGGAAGTGATGAGTATACAACAGAAGAATTTAGAGGGAATAGAAATTTAAAATTCCGCACTGGGTATTTTGAATTGGACTTGATGGCTGAGTTTTATCTTATTCAAAAGGCGAAAGGTAATCTTTACCGTTTGAGAGGAGTTAGAGGAAGAAATGCACTGAAATTAGATGTCTATGTATTTGGTGGAATCGGATTCATGTACTTCAACCCGAAAGGAGAGTACCAAGGAACGTGGCACAAACTGCAACCTTTAGAGATTGAAGGTCAAGGATTACCTGGTCAACCCGACAAATATAACCGCACAACGTTTACGATTCCTTATGGCGTTGGTGTTAGTAAGTCAATTGATCGATTTTGGGGAGTTAATCTTGAAATGACCTTCCAACAAACATTTTCTGATTACATTGATGACGTAAGTGGTGATTATTTTGGAAGAAAGAACTTCAGAGATGCATATCAAGGTCAGCTATCAGATGCCGAAATCAGAAGAATTGCAGTTTTGTCTGATCCCAGTTTAGGACAAGGTGGCAATCCTGCAAATGATTTTCGTGATCCATTCGATCCTGATAGAAACGATTTAGTTGGCGAAATAAGAGGCAATCCAGACAACAATGATTCATTTATGACTGTCATGATAAGTGTTTCAAGAAAATCGTTAAGCGCCGTCGAAGCCGACCAAAATTTTAATACTAATCTCTAGTTTTTCACGTTACACGTAAATGATAAGAAGGTTTAGTCTCTCATTATTTTTTGTCTTATTTTTTTCAGCGATTGGTTTTTCTCAGAAAACAGCCGAAGTGGGAATTCTTGTCGGCAGGTCCTATTATCTTGGCGAACTAAATCCAAGAACACATTGGGGAAATGGAGTTGGAAGCCTGACATTGGGTGGAATATTTCGGTACAATCTAAATGATCGCTATTCACTAAAGGGTGCCGTCATTAGAACTACATTAACTGCCAGCGATGAATGGGAAAGCTTCCAATTCAATAATCAACGCTTAGCATCGTTTGAAAATACAATCACAGAATTTGCAGGAGAGGTTGAGTTCAATTTTCTACCTTACAAAATGGGAGATAAGCGGCATTTTTTTAGTCCTTATTTGTTTGTTGGGTTGAGCTACTTTCTAAATGATGTTTCAACAACTGTAGAAGGTTTTGACCCGGCTCCAATAAGTCAAGAAAGTGGAGGTAGGTTCGCGATACCATTTGGTACTGGAGTAAAGCTAAGTTTAGGTCAAAAGTGGGCTTTTTCTATGGAGTGGGGCTTTCGAAAAACGGGTTATGATTTCATCGATGGTCTTGAAAATAGAGTAAACGACGTTTTCGAAAGCGGTAAAACCTATGATAATGATTGGTTTGTAGTAAGTGGATTTATGTTAACTTACAAAATTACCAGAGAGGGACCTTGTCCTGTTTATAATTTTTAAACTCCTTTTAAAATTCGCATATTTGCGGCCCTGAAAACTGTTAGTAAATGCCTATCCCATCTCATTTTAATTCCGAAAATGTTCCTCAGCACATTGCCATAATTATGGATGGGAATGGACGTTGGGCCAAACAAAATGGGAAAGCAAGAGTATTTGGTCATAAAAGTGGGGTCAAATCTGTACGAAGCGTTTCAGAAGGTGCTGCAGAAGCGGGGGTAAAGTATCTAACTCTCTACGCCTTCTCTACAGAGAATTGGAACCGGCCAAAAGCTGAAGTTACAGCATTAATGCAACTATTAGTTTCAACGATTTCTCGAGAAACAAAAACACTCAATAAAAACAATATAAGATTAGCTGCAATAGGCGACTTGGGCTCCCTGCCGGGAAATTGTCAGTCAGAACTTGAAAAAGCCATTGAAAACACCTCTTCAAATACCGGGATGACCTTAGTTTTAGCACTTAGTTACAGCTCACGATGGGAAATTCTAGCTGCTATTAAATCGCTGTTAAATGATGTTAAATCAGGGACATTAGACGCAGCCACATTAAACGAGACAGTTTTCAATAATTACCTTTGCACCAAAAATATACCAGACCCAGAGTTAATTATTAGAACAAGTGGGGAACACAGAATAAGTAATTTCTTGCTGTGGCAGGCTGCATATTCCGAATTTTACTTTACTGATATTTTGTGGCCCGACTTTAGAAAAGAGAACCTTTGGGATGCTGTCACTGATTTCCAAAATAGAGAAAGAAGATTTGGCAAAACTAGTGAACAACTAAAATGAGATATTTAAAATCAATCTTTCCTTTCTTGTGTATCTTATTTGTTAGTAATGTCTCAGGGCAAGTAACAGTGGACCCTTCTTTAGAAATCCTTGATTACAACTCGCCAAGAACATATGAAATTGGCGAGATAACTGTTTCCGGTACTCAAAACTTAGACCATAGCGCTTTAATTGCTATAGCAGGCCTAGAGGTCGGCCAAGAAATTGAAGTACCCGGTGATATAATTTCGAGTGCCGTCACCAATCTTTGGAAGCAGCAACTTTTTACCGATGTAAAAATCTCTGCAACAAAAGTCCAAGGCGAGTTGATCTTTCTGAATTTACATGTAGAAGAAAGACCTAGATTATCAAAGTATAGGTTTAAAGGTGTAAAAAAAGGAAAACAAGAAAGTTTGCGAGACGAGATTAATCTGACTCGTGGCAAAGTGATAACTGCCAACCTTATTAATAATACGAAGCAAGAAATTAAAGAGTACTTTGTTGATAAGGGCTATTTTAATACTGAAGTAGAGATAACAGAGGAAGATGACTCTACACTTCGAAACACCAAAGTATTAACTATTAACATCGACCAAAACCAACGGGTGAAGATTGAAAATATCCGAATTGAAGGGAATGAACTCTTCACGGATAAACAAATATGGAGATACTTAAAAAACACGAAAAAAGCGAGAATATACGGTTTGTTTAAGCCCTCAAAATACATCAAAAGTAACTTTGAAAAGGACAAACGAGGAATTATAGCAAAATATAATGCTCAAGGCTATCGGGATGCTAAAATCTACTTTGACACCCTTTATAAAATATCAGACAACCGGATTATGATAGAGATGACAATCTCTGAAGGGAAAAAGTATTATTTTGGGAATCTAAAGTGGATTGGTAATACTAAATATTCAAATTCAGAACTAGATAGAATTTTAGGTATTGAAAGGGGAGATTTATTTAATCAAGACCTATTTGACCAACGAATTTACCAAGACCCTAATGGACGAGATATTAGCTCATTGTACCTTGATGATGGATACCTGTTCTTTCAGCCAAGTGTTGTGGAAACTGAAGTTAGAGGTGACACCATTGACTTTGAAATTCGTTTGCGAGAAGGACAACAGGCTAGAATTAATGAAGTTCGGATTATTGGAAATACAAAAACCAATGACCACGTAATCCGCAGAGAGCTTAGAACAAATCCCGGAGATCTGTTTAGCCGAGCTGACATCATAAGATCACAACGAGAGTTAATGCAGTTAGGTTATTTTAACCAAGAGCGAATGGGGATTAACCCAATTCCCGACCAAGAGAGCGGTACTGTAGACATTGAATATACTGTTGAAGAGCAACCCTCTGATCAAATTGAACTTTCCGGTGGATGGGGTGGCGGCCGAATTGTTGGTAGCCTAGGTGTTACATTTAACAATTTCAGTGCTAAGAATATGTTCAAGAAAGATGCTTGGAGACCTTTACCTGCAGGAGATGGCCAAAGACTGAGTGTTAGGGCTCAGACCAATGGTGAATTCTTCCAATCATACAATATTTCATTCACTGAACCTTGGTTAGGGGGCAAAAAGCCAAATAGCCTCAATGTTACAGGTTACTTCTCAAGACAGACTAATGGAGCAATTAGAACAATTACAAACCCTGTAAGTGGAGAACAAGTAGACAACCCTAACCGACAAGCTTTAGGTATTTGGGGAGTTTCCGTTGGATTGGGACAACGATTACAATGGCCAGATGATTTCTTTACCTTATACAACGAAGTAAGTTATCAGTATTATGATCTACAAAACTGGGGTAACTTCATCTTCCGCTCTGGTTTTGCACACAATTTAAGTTTTAAAACAAACCTTTCAAGAAATTCTATTGACGCTCCAATTTACACCACTAGAGGAGCTCAAACTACTTTATCAATTCAATTAACACCCCCTTATTCTCTCTTTGATAGCAAGGATAACTATGATGAATTGGATAACCAAGAACGTTATAAATTTATTGAATTCCACAAGTGGAAATTTAACTCCTCTTGGTTCACTCCTTTAGCAGGTAATGAACGAAAATTAGTCTTGAACACAAAAGTTGGATTTGGGTACTTAGGAGAATACAATGATAGGCTAGGTCAGTCTCCATTTGAAAGATTTTATTTAGGTGGGGATGGATTAAGTGGTTTCAACCTAGACGGTAGTGAAATAATTGCTCAACGAGGGTATGATGATAGAACACTTTCTCCTGAAACAGGAGCAACTGTTGTATCCAAATACACCATGGAAGTTCGTTATCCGTTTACTTTAAACCCGAGTGCAACTATATATGGATTAGTATTCGCGGAAGCAGGTAATTCATGGTTAAATATAGAAGAATTTAATCCTTTTGAAGTTAAAAGGGCTGCAGGTGTAGGTGTAAGAATATTTATGCCATTCTTTGGTTTACTTGGCCTAGATTGGGGATATCGATTTGATGATGTTCCAGGAAGAGTTGATCCAAACAGTAGAACAGAATTTCACTTTTCCATTGGTGGAAACATTGGAGGTTGGTAATTATATAAAACTGAATTACAATGAAAAAGATATTTTTTTTAAGTTTGGTACTCTTTTTGTCTATAGCTAGTAAAGCGCAGAAATTCGCATACATTGACACGGAGTATATTCTTAGTAAAGTACCAGAATATCAAGAAGCCCAAAAACAATTAGATGCACTCTCGGAACAATGGCAGAAACAAGTAGAAAAAAGATACGAAGCAATTGAGAAAATGCACAAAGACTTGCAAGCAGAAGAAATTCTGCTAACAGAAAGCATGAAAAATAAACGGCAGGAAGAAATAATAACAAAAGAACAAGAAGCGAGAGATTTTCAGAAAAAGAAATTTGGAATTGATGGAGAATTATTTAAGAAACGTAAAGAATTAATTAAACCAATACAGGAAAAAATTTATAAAGCAGTACAAGAAACAGCAAATGTTGGTAAGTACTCTGTAATATTTGACAAAGCTAGTGATGCAACTATGGTATATTCTAACCCAAAATATGATAAAAGTGACGATATACTAAGAAGAATGGGAATAAAGCCCGAAGGCGATTCAAAATAAATCAACAATTAAAACAACAAACAAAAACAATCAACTATGAAAAAGATGAAAAACATAATTTTAGTAGCCGCTACACTTTTGAGTAGTGCAGTTTTCGGTCAAAAATTAGGACATATTAACTCAAACGAATTATTATTGGCAATGCCTGAGCGAGCTGCTGTTGAAGCAAATATTAAAAAAACAGCTCAAGATTTAGAATCTAAATTAGCCGCTCTAACAAAAGAGTACCAATCTCAAGTACAAACGTACCAAGCGCAAGAAGCTGCCATGACAGACGCTATTAAGCAAGACAAAATAAAAGAAATAACCAACTTAGAAGAACGAATTGGAGAGTTTCAACAATCTGCTCAAAAAGACTTGCAAGCTCAAGAAGAAAAGCTTTTAAGACCAATTATTGATAAAGCGAAGAAAGCGATTGAAGATGTGGCGAAGGAAAATGGCTTCACTTACATCTTTGATTCTGGTGTTGGAGTGTTGTTATACCAAAAAGACTCTGACGACATTATGCCTTTGGTAAAAAAGAAACTTGGTTTAATTTAATACCTGTAAAATATCTACTTTAGAAGCCACGCTATAGCGTGGCTTTTTTATGCAAAAAAAAAATCAAAATATCGACAGTTCTAAGCCAATAGGAGTATTTGATTCTGGCATTGGAGGGACCTCCATATGGAATGAAATCAATCAGTTACTTCCTTCAGAGAATAGCATCTACTTGGCAGATAGCAAGCACGCTCCCTATGGAATTCGGTCAAAAGACGAAATTATAAAGTTAAGTGATAAAAACACGGCCTTATTACTAAAGAAAGGCTGTAAAATTATTGTCGTAGCATGCAATACCGCTACAACAAACGCTATTGACTATTTGAGAAAAAAATTTGATGTCCCATTTATTGGAATTGAACCTGCGATAAAGCCTGCTTCATTAAAGACTGCAAGTAAAGTAATCGGAATTTTGGCTACGAAAGGTACGTTAAGCAGCTCGTTATTTCAAGAAACCACTAACTTATACAACCAGGGAATTGAAATAATTGAGCAAGAAGGCACCGGTATTGTAGAGCTTATTGAAAATGGAAAGTTAGACTCAACGGAAATGGTGCTTTTATTGAAAAGCTACGTTTTACCCATGGTTGAGAAAGGTATCGATCACCTTGTGTTAGGCTGTTCACATTACCCTTATTTAATTCCTAACTTGAGAAAAATTTTACCAGAAAATATTACCATTATCGATTCGGGTTATGCTGTGGCCAAACAAACCAAGGCGGTGTTAACTCAATTTGATTTACTTAATAAAAATTCTGCCGCAGGGAAACACCAATTTTATACTAACGGCACCGTAGAAGTATTGAAATTAATTCTCGAAAATAGATTTACTGTATTAGCAAAGGATTTTTAATAGCTTGTACCAAACTCCATCAAATAGGTCTTAATAAATTCATCAAGTCCACCATTCATAACGCCATCAACATTTGATGTCTCATGACCTGTTCGCACATCTTTCACCATCTTGTAGGGATGCATTACATAATTTCGAATTTGAGATCCCCATTCAATCTTCTTCTTATCCGCCTCTATTTCCGCTCTCTTTTCTAGTTTTTTCCGCATCTCCATTTCAAAAAGTTGCGACTTCAACAGTTGCATTGCCTTGTCTTTGTTGCCTAATTGCGAGCGGGTTTCAGTATTATTAATAATAATTCCCGTTGGTTTATGCGTCAATCGAACACCGGTTTCTACCTTGTTCACATTCTGCCCCCCTGCTCCTCCGGAACGAAACGTATCCCAAGTTATATCGGACGGATTTACATCAATTTCAATGGTGTCATCTACTAATGGATAAACATAAACTGATGCAAAAGATGTATGTCGTTTTGCATTCGAATCGAATGGCGAAATACGAACCAAGCGATGTACGCCATTCTCCCCCTTCAAATACCCAAAGGCAAAGTCCCCTTCGATTTCCAGACTTACCGTTTTAATTCCTGCAACATCCCCATATTGTAAATCAAGCTCTTTTACCTTCATGTCATTCTTTTCCGCCCACATTAAGTACATGCGCATTAACATGGAGGCCCAATCGCAGCTTTCAGTGCCACCTGCTCCAGATGTGATTTGAAGCACAGCACTCAGCGAATCTTCTTCAGCACTTAGCATATTTTTAAACTCTAGGTCATCCAGAGCAATCACGGCCTTGTTGTACGAGGCTTCAACTTCTTTAGCAGTTGCTGCTTCTTCTTTATAAAAATCAAACAAGACTTCAGTATCTTCAACAGCAGTTTTTACCGCCTTGTAACCATCCGTCCAAATTTTCTTGTTGCGGATTTGCTTTAACAACTTTTCAGCAGATTTTGGATCATTCCAAAACTCCGGTAGTTGAGTTCGCTGCTCTTCCTCACCAATTTCAATTAATAAATCATCAATATTTAAATAGCCTTTGAGAGCTTCAGTTCTTTGTTGAATGGATTTTAATTGATCTTGTGTTATCATAGTATTTAAGAAAGAAATTCAAAGTTAAACTTTCAGCCTTGGATTTAAAGGAATAGTTCACAATTAACCCCTAATTTTATCAAACCATGTCGGCAAACCCTTCCATCCAAGATATTTTAAAAACCTATTGGGGATTTGACCAGTTTCGCCCCAAACAGGAAGAACTAATTCTATCCATTCTGGATGAAAAAGACACACTAGCCCTTTTGCCAACAGGTGGGGGTAAGTCAATTTGCTTTCAAATTCCATCCCTCGCGAAAGATGGAATATGCTTGGTAATTTCTCCACTTATTGCCTTAATGCAAGATCAAGTGCAAAACTTAAAAGTAAAAGGAATTAAGGCTCTTATGATTCATTCTGCAATGAGTAAGAGAGAAATAGACATCACGCTCGACAATGCTGCTTATGGCGATTATAAGTTTTTATACGTATCGCCTGAGCGATTGGAAACTGAGCTTTTTCAAGCCAGACTAAAGAAAATGGCGATCAATTTGGTAGCCATTGACGAAGCACACTGTATTTCGCAATGGGGATACGATTTTCGACCAGCCTACTTGAATATTGCCGCTTTAAAAGAAAAATTAAACAGCGTTCCTTTTATTGCTTTAACTGCTACTGCAACACCAACAGTGGTTCAAGACATTCAAGAAAAATTGTTATTTACTAAGCACAATGTTATTCAAAAAAGTTTCTTACGAAAAAACTTGGCCTACATCGTACGTAAAACAGAGAACACAACCGCAACTATGTTTAAAGTAATTGATGGAGTAGGCGGATCAGGAATTGTATATACTGCTACTAGAAAACGAACAAAGGAAATTACCAACACATTATTGCAACATGGCCTAAAAGCAGATTACTATCACGCTGGATTATCTTCTGACGAGCGACAGCGTAAACAGCAAGATTGGGTTTCTAATAAGACACAAATTATTGTATCCACTAATGCTTTTGGAATGGGGATAGACAAACCAGACGTGCGGTTTGTCATTCATGCGGACTTGCCTAGTTCATTAGAGGCCTATTTCCAAGAGGCGGGAAGAGCAGGGAGAGATGAACGAAAAGCTTTTGCTGTTCTTCTACTCAGTCCTTCTATGACAGGTGATTTAAAACAAAAAACAGAGTTGGAGTTCCCAGAGATTGAATTCATTAAAAAATGTTACCTAAGCCTATCTAACTACTTTCAAATTCCAATTCACGGTGGTCTTGATCAAAGCTATGATTTTGACATTCGAGATTTTTGTAACAAGTATAAACTTAATATTTCAAGCACGTATCGAGCACTACATTTCATAGAAAAAGAAGGATTAATTAGCTTATCAGAAAATTTTTCTACGCCTAGCAAGGTAAATATAATCCTAACAAAACAAGACTTTTACAAATTTCAAGTCTCTCATAAAACGTATGATTTCTTCTTAAAAACACTACTCAGAACCTATGGTGGTTTAATGGAAGGCTATGTTTCTATTAATGAAAGTGAACTTGCCGGAAACTTAAAAAGCAACAAAAACAAGGTAATTGAAACATTACATCGACTTCAGAAACTTGAGGTAATTGATTATATACCGAAGGGATTACTTCCAAAAATTACTTATACAAAGCAAAGGGTAGATCATGTTCACATTAGTAAGGTACATTATGAAGAGCGAAAAAAAATAACCTTCGAACAAGTTAACTCGGTAATTCAATATGCAGAGAATGAGTCGATTTGCAGAAGTAATGCGCTTCTTAAGTATTTTGGTGAAAAAATTAATTCAAGTTGCGGAGCATGCGACGTATGTCTCAGTAAAAAGAAAGCAAATGATTCGGTCGATTCCAAGTTCTTAGAAATTTCCCTAATTAAAAAAATGAAAGAAGGCCCTAAAAAAGTAGATGAGCTTTTACATGGTAGTAAGCATCAAAAAGAGCTGGTTCAATTACTCGATTTCTTAACTGAAAGTGGAAAACTAAAATTTGATGGATTGTTTTACTCCTTAAACTAATCCAACATATCACCAAATTCTTGCTCACTTAGAATCGTTACACCTAAACTCTCCGCCTTTTCCTTTTTAGCCGGGCCCATTTTATAGCCTGCTACTAAATAGTCAGTCTTCTTAGAAATAGAACCAACATTCTTTCCTCCGTAATCTTCAATTGTTTTCTTCAATTCATTTCGAGAATAGTTCTCAAAAACTCCTGACACCACAAATGTTTTACCTTCAAAAATAGTGGATACTTGGGTACTCTCAGTTTCTACTATTTCAAACTGCAATCCGTAAGATTTAAGCCGATTAATCAACTCCCGATGCTCTTCCTTCTGCAAAAAGAAATACAGACTTTCGGCTATCTTCTCCCCAATTTCATCCACAGCCGTCATTTCCTCCAACGAAGCATTTAAGATTGCATTCATATTTTTAAAATGCTTTGCCAACTTTTTTGAAACGGTCTCGCCAACGTATCTTATACCTAGCGCAAACAATACTCTTTCAAAAGGTATTTGCTTTGAATTCTCAATCCCTTGTAATAAATTAGAAACGGACTTTTGAGCCATTCGGTCTAACTTGAGTACGTCTTGTTCTTGCAGAGTGTATAGGTCAGCGTAATTTTGAATTAACCCTCCCTCAAATAGTTGCTCAATAGTTTCTTCCCCAAGACCATCAATATCCATCGCTTTTCTAGAAATAAAGTGGGTCATTTTTCCCTTAATTTGGGTAGGACAACCGGTTTCGTTAGGGCAATAATGCTTTGCTTCGCCTTCAACTCTGATTAACTCAGTAGCACACTCTGGGCACTGGGAGATATATTCAGTCGGTTGGGAGTTTGGAGGGCGTTGGCTCAAGTTTACCCCCACCACTTTTGGTATAATCTCTCCTCCCTTTTCCACTTGAACTAAATCACCTTCTCGAATATCCAACTTTGCAATTTGATCTGCATTGTGAAGTGAGGCTCTTTTAACTGTGGTTCCTGCCAATAAAATTGGCTCTAAGTTAGCTACGGGGGTGATTGCTCCAGTTCTTCCTACTTGATAAGTGATTTCATTTAATCGAGTTTCAACCTGCTCAGCTTTAAATTTATAAGCAATTGCCCAACGTGGACTTTTTGCTGTGTAGCCTAACTCTTCTTGCAAATAATAATCATTTACTTTAATAACGATACCGTCAATTTCAAAGTTTAGCTTATTTCGTCCGCTACTCCAGTAATCGATAAATTCAAATATTTCCTCAATGGATTGATAAGTAGCAAACAGTTTCTCACTCTTCTTAGGCACCTTAAAACCCCAACTTGTTGCTGCACTCAAATTCTCTTCGTGACTTTTAAATGGAAGGTTTTCTCCCAAAACATAGTACAAATAACAATCTAGCTTTCGAGAAGCAACTACTTTTGAATCTTGCATTTTAAGTGTTCCAGAAGCAGCGTTCCTAGGGTTCGCTAACCGATCTTCTCCAATATCCTCTCTACTTTCATTCAAGGCTTTAAATACGGAAAGAGGGTAAAATATTTCACCCCGTATTTCAAAATCATCTGGATAGTCTCCTGCTAATTTTAAGGGCACAGACCGAATAGTTTTCACATTCTCTGTTATGTCATCTCCCTTACTACCGTCTCCCCTAGTCACCGCTCTGTGTAACTGACCATTCTTATATTGAATCCCGATTGCAACCCCATCGTACTTTAATTCGCAGGTATATTCTACTTTTTTGCCGGCAAGTTTTTGCACTCGTTGGTCAAAATCGATTAACTCTTCCCGGTTGTAACTATTGCTTAAAGAAAGCATTGGATAGCGATGCACTACCGTTTCAAATTTTTTGGTAATTGCCCCTCCTACTCGTTTTGTCGGGGAGTTTTCTTCGGCAAATTGAGGAAACTCATTCTCCAACTTTTGCAACTCTTCCAACAGCTGATCAAACTCATAATCTGATATTTCAGGAGTATCACTCATATAATAAGCATGGTTGTGCTTACGAATTAGCTCACTCAATTCTACTATTCTTTCTTGTGCCTGAAAAACATCCATGTCCCTTCTAGATTTAGACTAAAATTATTAATTCAATTGCATTTATGTTATTTTTAAATGATAATATACCAACATGAAATTCACTGAGAAATACAGCCGACTTTTTCAATTATTATTGCCTTCCCCGTTAAGTATTGCTTTACTATTGAGCTTAATAGCAATTGTAGTTGCCTATATTTTTACAGCTAAACCAGTATCACTTGAGCAGAACTATTTAATAACTCTTTTAGAATATTGGGAACGAGGATTATGGAACGAAAGCTTAATGGTTTTCGCTCTACAAATGATGTTAATGCTAGTGCTCGGTCATATACTTGCAATGTCTCCTTTCGTTGACAAGTTCATCGATAAAATAAGCGTCTTTGCAACATCTAATGCTAAGGCAGCTGCCTTGGTTTGCTTCTCCACAATGTCGATAGCATTCTTCAATTGGGGTTTAGGTTTAATTTTTGGTGCTATTATCGCCCGCAAAATTGGAGAAAAAGCCCAACGGGAAGGTTTTGAACTAAACTACCCGTTAATTGGGGCTGCGGGTTATTCTTGTCTCATGGTCTGGCATGGTGGTATTTCTGGGTCTTCTACAACTAAGGTGGCTGAGCAAGGTCATTTAGCTTCTTTGATGGATGGCATTTTACCAAAAGAGCAACTGATGAGTTTACCGGCAACTATTCCATTCTCAGAGACGGTTTTTTCACCAATGAATCTTTTTGCAAGTGCAGCAGTATTAATTGTTATTCCCCTATTGATGTACCTTATTGGAAAACGCAGTTCAGGAAGTAACTTGGATCGATTGGACACAAGTCAGGTTGAAGTGAATCAAGAAAAAACAACAATAGGTGCTGAAAAAATTGACTATTCCACTTTCACAACAAAAATAGTTGGATCAATCATTTTAATTTACCTAGGCTTTAGAATTGCACAATCAACTGAAATGTTAAGCTTTACCTTCATTACTCCCAATTTCATCAACTTAAGCCTACTCGGTCTAGGGTTTTTCTTCCATAAAAACATTGTAGGGTTTTTAAAAGCAACAGATCATGCGATAGGCGGAGCTTCGGGAATACTTATTCAATTTCCATTATATTTTGGCATCATGGGAATCATGAAGGAGTCGGGATTGATTCACCTCGTTTCTGACTTTTTTGTATCGAACTCAACAGCAACAAGTTTTCCAATATTTACCTTATTCAGTGCAGGGCTAGTCAACGTATTCGTGCCTAGCGGCGGAGGTCAGTGGGCAATTCAAGGGCCAATCATTATACAAGCAACTGAAAGTTTACAAACTTCGCTACCGAAAAGTATTATGGCATTAGCTTACGGAGACCAATTGACCAATATGTTACAGCCGTTTTGGGCATTGCCGCTGTTAGGAATTACCAAGTTGAGTGCGAAAGAAATTTTACCCTATACACTTTTAATGATGGTGGTAGCAGGGACCATTTACGTCGGAGTCCTTCTCCTCTTTTAAACGCCTACTTGCTTTACATTTTTAGTATCGAAAGCATCTCGCAAGCCATTTCCTAAAATAACAAATGAGAGCACCAACAAACAGATTGCTACACCAGGATAAATCGCCAAATAAGTATCTCCTGTAATAATATATCCTTTGTGCTCTGCAATCATTTTACCCCAAGTTGCCTGTGGTGGTTGAGCGCCCAAGCCCAAAAAACTTAAGCCGGCTTCAATTAATATAGCCGCTGCAAAGTTTGATGCTGAAATAACAATAATCGGCCCTGTTACGTTGGGTAAAATATGTCTAACAATAATTCTAGCATCTGTAAACCCAAATGACTTTCCTGCTTCTACGAACTCCATTTGCTTGGTGCTCATTACCTGACCTCGAACCACTCTAGCTACTTCAACCCACATGGTGAGTCCAACGGCAACAAAAACTTGCCAAAAACCTTTCCCTAAGGCCAGGGTCATGGCAATAACTAACAATAAGGTTGGTATTGACCATATTACATTAATGAACCACACAATTATATCATCTACAACCCCGCCATAATAGGCTGCTACTGCTCCAAAACTAATCCCGATAAATAAAGAAATAAGAATTGAAATAAACCCCACTGTAAACGATATCCAAGTGCCTCCCATCAATCGGCTCAACATATCTCGTCCATATCGGTCTGTTCCCAGCCAATACGTTTTTCTTGTGATAATCTCTGATTCTATAAATGACTCAAATTCTACTGAGTTAAAACGAAGTAATTCCCCTTGATTAGAATCATCTCCAGTGTACTTTTCAACCTCAATTTCATTCCTATTAATAGAATAGTTAGCAACCGGAATCTCTATATAATCAGGCTGAAACCCATAAATAAACTCTTGAAAGAAGGACGGGGACGACTGTTGAGGGTTCGGTAATAAAAGCATCTGAACTGTGAACCCAGGTGACTTTCGAGCCAATTCTAAGTGCTGAATGTTCGCCTTAGGAGAAGAATCTGGACGAAGTATTGGGCCTGCAATTGCAACAAACAAAAACGCTCCAATTACAAAAAGACCAATTACTGCAATCTTATTTTGCAATAATTTGTTCCAGGCTAATCGAATTGGGGACTGGTTTTGCTTTCTCAAACTGCTTAGATTTTACGCCCTTTCCATTGTGGCCGATAAAACAAAGATAGCAAAGCAATTCCTACAGAGTAGAGCGGATATAAAATTGATAAAATAAATGTCCACTTTACCATCGATAATGGTCGAAGAAAAAATGGTAGCTGCTGCACAAGCAGCAAATCAAGCACCCACTTAAACATAAAACAACCAATTAAAAACTTCAGTGAATACAATTGCAATAAAGTTCCTGTAAACACCCATAAAATAGACAAGTTTGCTGCAAATATTATTGTTCCAAGCTTCACAGTATCTCGGTCTTTGTAATTTTTAGACTTTGAAGCCCACCTAATTCGTTGCTCAAAAAATGAAGTATAACTCGTTTTAGCAGGAGTATCAACTACTGAAGACTCTTTCTCCGAAAACACGATACAACTCTTGTCAAACTTTCTTTTTAAAGCATGAAGTAAAAAAACATCATCCCCTGTGTTAATTTTTAAGTTGTTTGTATATGCCTTGCTTTCTTCAAAGGCCCCTTTTCTAAAAGCGTAGTTCGCACCATTTGAAAGAATAGCGCGTTCCCTTCGACAGGTTAGCAGAGTAATAGCCATTAGAGTGCTGAACTCTATCTTTTGCAGCTTCTTAAACCATCCTGAAGAACCACTTAATCGCACTGCGCCCAAAACCATCTGAATTTCTTTATTGACAAATGGCCGAATCATAGTTATTGCCCAATTAGGAGGTAAATCACAGTCTGCATCAGTACAAAGAATTAACTCATGGCTTGCCTGTTGAACCCCTAAGCAAACTCCGGCTTTTTTACCGAATTCCCCTTCTAAGTAAAGATGCCGTAACGTTAGACTAGAAAGTTTAACAAGCTCCTGAATCAATTCAAAGCTTCCATCAGTTGAGTGATCATTTACTAGAATTAATTCCAATTTAGCCTTGTCAATTGACTGACTTTCCACCCCTTTGATTAATCGTTCTAAATTATTTTTCTCATTACGATAAACGACAATTAATGATACTGGCTCTTGTGCGGCGTTAATTGCAACCTCGCGCTCGGGTTTCTTCGCTAAAATTAACCACCCCATCATAATTGCATACAACAAGAAGATAAATCCGATCATACGTTCTCAGGATTAATGATTGGGAACAGCTTGAATGACTTTAAAAAATATAAACCAACCATTGCCGGAAAAAGCAAATTAATAACCCAAAGTAAGGAAGAAGCAATCAAACCAAACTCTCCTCCATTTACGACACTTTGAAAGACAAAAAAACTCACCGACCCTCTTACTAGTGCACCCGACAACCAACCGGTTGGAATAACAGCGGTTAACAGAAAAATGAATGCAATAGAGCTAAATGTTGTAATTAAATCTATACCAGGGATAAAGCAGCGAACTAACAACACATACTGAAAAGAAAAAACGAAGTACCGCAACATACTTAACATTAAAACCTTAACCCTAAGGCCATGAGAAATCTCAAATGATATCTTTTGATTGTATTTTAATAAGAATGTTTTAAGAAGACCAAATCGGAATTTAGTTCTAAAATAAAACCAAGTACAAATTCCTATCAATGCAAAAATCAAAAATAACAACGGTAAGCGGTGCATAGGAAAGCTTAACTGTTCACTTATTTTTGATAAACCCAGCAAACCAAAAACAACAGTTGTAAGATATTGACTCATTGACAAAAAACCGTTATAATAAAGCGCTTGACTCCGCTTATCCTTATCGATATTTATCATTCTACCTCCATAATCTCCTACTCCGTTTGGAGTTGCGATTGATAGGGTTACCCCTGTTAACACAGACTTTATGGACGAGGACCAAGACAAAGTTTGCGTATTGATTAGCGCCCATTTCCACTTTAGGGCTTCTATCCCCCAATTCACGGGAACAAGCGCTACAACTGTCATAAAAATTAGAAAATTCGATATGATGACCTCAGAAAGACTTTCCCAATCTAAAATGTCTACCTTAGAATCCAATGCTAGCTTCAGGTAGTAGATGCTCAAGAATACAATAATTACGGTAACCAGAATATTACCTATTTTATATAGCTTTGTCTTTTCCAATGAGCGCTAAAGTTAAAGAAGTAGAAAAGATTATTTTGGGTATCGATCCAGGTACTTCAATCATGGGTTATGGAATTATTTCTGTCTTCAAGGGCGAAATAAAATTACTAGCGATGGGCGTAATTCAGTTGGCGAAATTAGGAGATCATGCACTTAGGCTACAAAGGATTTTTGAACGAACTGTTACACTAATTGACGAATTCAAGGTTGACGAAATGGCCATTGAGGCGCCTTTCTATGGAAAGAATGCTCAGTCGATGCTAAAGTTGGGAAGAGCCCAAGGGGTTGCAATGGCAGCTTCTATGACCAGAGAAGTGCCTGCAACTGAATACATGCCTACCAAAGTTAAGAAAGCAATTACAGGCAAAGGAGCTGCCTCTAAACAACAGGTTGCTGCTATGGTAAAATCTATCACACAATACAAAGAAGACCCCAATTATTTAGATGCTACTGATGCATTAGCAGTCGCAATTTGTCACCATTTTCAAGGAAATGCACAGGTGGGAAATAAAAAATCTTACTCGGGTTGGGGTTCTTTCTTAAAAGACAATCCTGGAAGAAAGGCTTAAGAATTAATCTTGTCTGCTATTTCTTGTAGCACTTCCATGGATACATCCATTTTTGGTGCAGCAAAATTAATATCGTTAACGTTATTTATTGGAACTAGGTGAATATGAGCATGAGCTACTTCCAAACCAATCACTGCAATGCCAATTCGTTTACAGTCTACTTTCTCTTTTATTTTTTTAGCAACAACTTGAGCGAACTTCCACATTTCTGCGTATTCGTCGCTTTCCATATCGAATATATAATTTGTTTCTTTTTTTGGAATGACCAGCGTGTGACCTAATACTAGTGGCTGAATGTCCAAAAATGCCAAGAAACTATCATTCTCTGCAATCTTGAAACTAGGAATGTCTCCGTCAATTATTTTTGAGAATATTGTTGCCATTATCTACTAATATCAATCACTTCAAACTTCATTGAGCCTGACGGAACTATAACTTCTGCAACATCCCCCACCTTCTTCCCAAGTAAACCTTTCGCAATTGGAGATTCTACAGAAATTCTTTTTTCAGCCATATTTGCTTCTTTTTCTGAAACGATGGTGTATTGCATTTCTGATCCGTTAGCTAAATTCTTGATTTTTACTTTAGACAATATCAGAACCTTCGTTGTGTCCAACTCTGACTCGTCTACAACTCTCGAATTTGCAACAAGGGTCTCCAATTTGCTAATCTTCAATTCCAACAGACCCTGAGCCTCTTTAGCGGCGTCATATTCTGCATTTTCAGATAAGTCACCCTTGTCTCTAGCTTCTGCAATTTGTGCAGAAATAGACGGTCGTTCAACTTTTCTTAAGTGATTCAACTCATCAATCACCTTTTGTAACCCTTCTTCCGTGAAATAACTTATTTGACTCATTTCCTATGTACTAAGTATATACAATTCAAAAAGAGAACCCCTTTCGAAGTTCTCTTTTCAAATGTAAGATTTTTTTAAAATTTAGAATGTCAGCCTTAATCCAATGGCGTGAGTTCCATCAAAAGTTCTTGTAAATCGGTATGAATAATCTAAACCAATAGTAGAACCTGTTTTATTTGTTGGAATTTCAAGAGTTGCACCCATGGTTGGACCTACAGACGTTGTTCTAGACTCTACTTCATCAGTAGCATCAGTTTCGAATACGTAACCGGCTCTAACCATAAATTTGTTTTGGAATGCATATTCGCCACCTACACGTATCTGATCTTTAGTAAACGAGTTAGAAGTGAATGTACCACTTGCAGTTACTCTATGTTCAGCCATGAATGAACCGTCTTCATTTTCCTCAACTTCCGTTAAAAAGAAATCATAAGAAGCTCCTATGTTCACTAGAGAAGGTAATTCAAAATCACTTGTTCTTCTCTGGAACGTAAGTGTCTGATCTGTATTAAGCTTATCTGCTTGAATTGACAAACCGTTACCACGATAACTTGTGGTTGGTCCTACATTTCTAAGCGTTATGCCAAATTTAAATGCATCGTACTTTGCTGTCTTATAACTAACTCCCGCATCAATTGAAACGCCGCTAGCGTTTACATCTGCAGTGGACTCCGTAATAATACGAACAACTAAACCCCCACTAATACTATTGGAGAATTGCTTCGAATAAGCGAATCCAATGTTCAAATAATTTGGTTCATAATTTCCTATGCCGCCATCCGGTAAGTCTGCAGTGGTAATTTGAATTTCACCAAAACTCATTCGAGTCACGGTTAACCCCATTACACCAGCATCTCCCAATTTTTTGGCAAACCCGAAACTCAACAAATTAATGTCTGTACCACTTAACCAGCTAGTGTTAGAAAACAACACCTCAGTATTTTTCGTGAAAGCTAAACCTGAGATATTCAAGTTCATAGCTTCCAAACCTCTTGCACTAGCCGTGTTTGCACCTCCCCAACCTGAACTTCTTGCCCATGGATTTATTAACAACTCTGAAGCTCCGGCTTCACCCGCTCTATCCTCATTTCCAGAAAAAGCATCGAATGAAATAAAGGCCAATGCCAAGGCTAATGTGTAAGTTAAATTTTTCATATTCATTTTTTAGAAATTGTTAAAATCAGCTGGTCTAATTGTACCGAACCATTTCAATATTCGCTCTCCTACATTAGGGACCTCAATATGGATGATGTATACACCACTGGCGATTGGAACTCCCACCTGGTTTGTTAAATCCCAATCTAAATATTTATCAGGACTTGCCTTAAAATATCTCCTTATTAAAGTTCCGTTTGTATTGTAGATAGTTATGGTACAATTCTCAGGTAGGTTTGTAAACTTAACCGTATTATCGAGTTGGTCGAACTCATAACCACTTTGAGAGTAATATGGATTAGGAACAACATTCACTTCTTCTAGTGCACTCTTAAGCAATGAAGTTTGACTTTTTAATGTTCCTTTACCAGCTGTGCTAAATTTATAAACGGGAACACCTTCATTTTCAAGTGCCAAATTAGAAGAAGTGTTTCCTGTTCTGATACTTGACTGATTAGCAACAAAAGGCTTACTAACGTTCACATCTATACGAACATCACTTGATAACAAGGTCTCTCCAATTTGCAACAACGGCACAGACACCCACGAACAACTCTGCCATCCTAGCCTAGTCCTTAAACCATTCAGCCCGCTACCTTGAAGGCTTAAAAGATCTCGAGCCTGTTCTCCATAGTCATAAACTGGCATGTTTGCATTGAATCGAGAGTATAGAACAGAATCACGTTCATTACCCTCAGTTTCTCTGAAGATATAAATAAAGTGCTTTCCTCCCCATATCTGATTAATAAACTGTGGATCAATTCCCTCAATAACTGTAGAAGTAGGATTCCACAACATATCATCTCCATTATTGAAGCTATACCTGGTATCTTCTCCAAAAGCCATATTCAAACGATCTCCTGTTTCCTTATTTATCACATAACCTGGGAACCAACCCATACCGAAAGCGTTGATAAATGCTGCATCATCCTCTAAAGTGTCCCCCATCGCTCTTAATGTATCTGTAATTTCAGCTATTGTCAAATTACCAAGTCCTGCTGTATCAACTGGGTTACCATCCTTATCTACAGATAGTTTTGTAACTTTAACTTGGTTCTTATTATGAAGATTTACCGTTGGATTATTTGGGTCAGCTAAACCATCGTCCTTCGTCTCAATTACAGGACACCTCGTCCATTTTGACTTGTCATTTGTTATTACTAATTGGATGGACATCAGTTTATTCAAAGGCGAACCCTCAACATCAGCTTTTCCCCTTGCAGGTGCATTTAAAGCAGCAGGGTCACCCAAACCTAACTCATACCTTACCAATCGATAAGGAGCGATGGTACCATCCAAAATGCTTTCATAGTTTTGATCTGGATCAATAAAGTTTCCAGAAACAGCATAATCAAAGAAAAATCCTGAAGGAGACTGCTCTCCTGTTCCGGATAAAATCCAGTTAAATGGGCCTTCCAAATCATTATCAGGAATACCCGATAACCACTGGCGCTCAGGATCTCCATATTCAATGGATGCTGAAATAAATCCGTTATCAGTCCCTTCAATTCTTGAGCCTGGTTCTATGCCATTGGTTATTGTAATGGCCAGTCCCCAATTTGGGCTTAATAAAAGTTGTTGATTTAAAAACCCTATTGACTTATCAGAGTATACAGTATCTATTCCACCTTCTCTCCAAATTCTCCAATAGGTATTATCTGTTACTCGCTGGTTATCTAAACTATCGATAAATTGAACGTAGTAGTTCCCATCTACAATATTAAGTGGGTCAACAACACTAACACTAAATGGACCTTCTCCGAGTACATAGTCAATTTCATTCACTGTACTATCTTCTGAGTCCCATGCTTTATCTTGTAATATATTCTCAACAGACTCACGTGAAATTCTTAAGGCATTCCCGCCGTTTCCGGCTCCTTGCAGTCTTGTAATTTCTATACCTTCTCCGAAACTTGAGTTCACAATTGTCCCTCCATTTTCGAATTTCGGTGGTGCAGGTATTGCTGTAAACGTAGCAACTTCACCGCCGGTTGCAGACCTTCTACTTTTTATGTATGGAGTTGTTTGCCCATCAAACGCGCCCGACAACGGAAGAGTTGTGTCGTTTAAGTCTGGCGCAACACCCTGTATATATGGTTTAAACTCATTATACCCATAAGCTATCGCTATGTAATAATATGTCTTATAATTGATTAAGGCTGCATCGCCAACAGCAAAGGCATCTTGATTAATAGAAAAGCTTCTTTGAATTCCTTCATTCTCTGCTATCACCATTCTTTCAGGAATGTTTGCATTCAATCCTCGATCGAATGTAAAGTTCGTTAAACTAGCCACGTTATCCTTTACATCACATTGGAATACCAATCTTACTTTACTCAAGTCTCCTATATCATTAATAGATATTCCCGGTCCAGCCGCTTGATAAACTTGATACCCTTGGAATCTATACCTATCATCTAAAAATACAGGGTTTGTTAGGTTGGCTAAATATTCTGGAGTCACAATATTAGGATCTCTTTCTTCATAATTCTCTCCAGCATTATTAGAAACATCAGGGTTTGAAAGATAGAAAATGAGTTCTTTATCCAATTCTTGAACAGTGACGTCAGGAGCGTCGGGTCCGTTTAATACTTGGAAACAATTATCAAACAAGGCTTGAGCCTTATCATCAGCAGTAAACATATCCTCAACAGACGCTAAACGTCCACCGTTTTGAGCTTGAGCAAATACTACTCCTACCGTAATATCATTTACGTTTCCTGGTCTCAAAGTAAATGGTCCTGCTGACTGTAAAAATCTTCTATCTCCCACCGCATTTTGAGGCTCGCCTCCACCAGGATTATCTTCTGACCAATTTGTGTTCGTTGGAATTGTTGTAAATCCATTTTCATCTGTTGTTCCCCAATGTAATGGGTCACTTGTTCCGGGGAACATGAAGTCAGTTGGGATATCTTCAACACCAGCTGTGTTAAAACCATTCCCACCATGACGCATTCTTCTACCATTTTTCCAAATCCCTCTCATATAGTTGTAATAATGAACAGCTAATTCAGGATCTCCGTTTGGAGCCGTTCCAATGTTATAATATACAAAA
>Ga0228664_1000078_pt1 | contig 67730 bp, 61 predicted proteins | sample 78DmetaG_FD_183029 | JGI IMG/M metagenome (GOLD analysis project Ga0228664, IMG submission 183029) | Seawater microbial communities from Monterey Bay, California, United States - 78D | ecosystem: Environmental > Aquatic > Marine > Coastal | place: USA: California | collected 2016-09-26 | reverse complement strand
AAACGCATAACTTCCAATAGATGTAACTAATGGGAGATCAATAGTGACTAATGCTGAACAACAAAGAAATGCATTACATCCAATAGATGTAACTAATGGTAGAGTAATTGAATTTAATAAGGGGCATTCGCCAAATGCGTCACGTCCAATAGATGTAACTAATGGGAGATCAATAGTGACTAATGTTGAACAAGAATTAAATGTACAGTCTCCAATAGTTGTAACTAATGGTAGATTAATGGAAGTTAATGCTGTGCAATTACTAAAAGCGGTGTTTCCAATAGTTGTAACTAATGGGAGATCAATAGTGACTAATGCTGAACAAGTAACAAATGCACATTCTCCAATAGTTGTAAGTAATGGTAGATTAATTGATTTTAATCCTGGACAATTGACAAAAGCTGATTCTCCAATAGTTGTAACAGAGTTTGGTATAATAATGGAAGTTAATAATGGAGTATTATAAAAAGCTGCTTGGCCAATTTCTTTTACCGAATTAGGTATAATAACTTCAATTAAATTCAATAAATTTGGTGACTGATTATTATTATTAATATTATAAGATGAAAAAATTGTTTCTGTACCATTACCAAAGATAATTTTTTTAGCTTTATAAAAAATTTTATTATAGGTATCAACATTTTTAGAAAGTAGAACTTGTTTTTGTGTACCATTCGAATATAATATAATTGTAAGTTTTGAGCTACATAGCTCATTAACATGATCTTCGGGTAATAAACCCTTTTCAATAGCTTCTTTTACAGTTAACATATTTTCATCACATCCATTTCGAATTAAATTCATTGGGAAATGCGCTTTATTTTTAGGAGTTGGTAAATTATTTTTTTGTTTTAAATAATGTCCAGAAATATAATCACTTTGTGAGATAGCACCTTTTCCATGTAATGTTTTAGCATATTGACCACCAGATGATGATCCAACACCATGACCAGTAATATATTTTTTACCACCAATATGCCAAGAGCATGCTATATTTCCATTACAATTATATATAGCATTTTTATATGGTCCATTTTCTAAATAAGCTTCAAAGTTTGTAACACAATCATTATTCGCATGAACATCTTTAATGTATTGTCCTTGTGTATGATGTTGATTATATCCATTATCAATTGGTTGAACCCAATTTATTAAAGGTTTTACTAAATTACCATTATTGTCATAATAAGGCTCTTTGTAAGCTCCATGTAAAGTTCCCATATACCGTGTTTCTATCATACCTTTATTGTATTTTGAAGAAGTTTTAATTATATTAATATCATTTGAACAACAAAGTTCATTATTATAAGAAATAATTTCTTGATATTTACCTAATCTACCACCATGACCCATAGGGACGGTTCCTCTAAAAGGTGTTCGTGTATCTCTTTTTCCAAGATTGGTATGACCTACAGTTCCAACTACTCGTCTTGTTCCATTTAATGCAAAACCTAATGTACCCTTACCGGATATAGGACAATTTCTAGGATTACTATTATTAGTCTTTCGTTTTAAAGTTGCTAATGACATTATATAAATATGGTTACATATTTATTTATTCCCTATTTTTTATAAATTAATTTATTAAGATATATTAAAATTTGGAAGATTACCATCAACTGTTTGAAAATAATCAGTAGTGCCAAAATGAGCCTTTGCTGTAGAGGTAAGGTATACTGTTGCAGTAGATCGAATCTCATAAAATGCTTCAGTTCCAATATCTAATGACAGGTCTTTTGTTAATTTAATTAAATTTAATGAGGTGCATTTGTAAAACGCATAACTTCCAATAGATGTAACTAATGGGAGATCAATAGTGACTAATGCTGAACAACAAAGAAATGCATTACATCCAATAGATGTAACTAATGGGAGATTAATTGAATTTAATGAGGTGCATTCGTAAAATGCATTACTTCCAATAGATGTAACTGATGGAAGATTAATTGAATTTAATGGGGATCCAGCAAAGGCGCCGTGTCCAATAGTTGTAACTAATGGGAGATTAACTGAATTTAATGAGGATAAAGCAAAGGCATGTTTTCCAATAGTTGTAACAGAGTTTGGTATAATAATGGAAGTTAATAATGGAGTATAATAAAAAGCTGTTTTGCCAATTTCTTTTACCGAATTAGGTATAATAACTTCAATTAAATTAAATAAATTTGGTAGCTGATTATTATTAATATTATAAGATGAAAAAATTGTTTCTGTACCATTACCAAATTTAATTTTTTTAGCATTATGAAAAATTTTATTATTGGTATCAACATTTTTAGAAAGTAAAACTTGTTTTTTTGTGCCATCCAAATATAATATAATTGTAAGTTTTGAGCTATCATTATTATTACAGAATCCAATACATCTACCAGTATGTGGTTTTTCCATAGTGCCGCGATTTAGTTGAGCACGTCTTCGAAGCGCACTTCGGATACCAGGATTAGAAGCTCTTCCACCACTTTGAACTCCAGAACCAGGAGTATAAACATTAAATAGATTAGTTGGACTATTATATTGTAATGCCATCATAGATAATGTTCGTCTAGAGCCACCACTAATTATGCCATTATTAGTTGTATAAGACATTTTATATATATATATAAAATAAGATATATATATCTAAATTAAAATGATGAACCAAACATAGACCCGAATGCTTCATTTGATGGTAAAGGTTCATTAGCACCAACTAATGGTGTATTGGGCCCTTGGAACATATTGTTATAATTATTTTCTGATTGTTGTTGAGTTGCTTGATTATGAACATTATTTATATACTGTGATTCAGTAAATCCATTAGACTGATTAACATTAACATTAGTCATTTGAGCATTAGGTGGACCTTGTAATTGAATAGTATTTAGATTGTCAGCTTGACTGGGTTGGTGTTGATTACCAGAAATAGGTTGTTTAGTTTTATAGTCTTTTTTAGGATTTTTATTTTCAGATGAAGTACCTTCCCACATTTCAATTAGTCTTTCAATAACAATATTAATTTTATTACCAAGTTTAGTTTGCATAGTAAAAAGTGCAATAAATAGTGGAATAATAAAATTAATTTCATTAAAATTAGGATATTCTCTAGTAGTATATGTGGGTATATATCTAATTATTTTATTAACAAACCAAATAGATAATAATATAAGAGAAAGAGTTCCTAATACTTCAGCGAAAACTTCTAAAGTTCCTTTTTGGGAATCTTCTTCAGGCATAGCATAATTAATAAATTTAAGTGAAAAAATAACTAATGGGACTGCTAAAAATGAATATTGAAAAAGATTCATTAGAACATTTTTATTATCTTCATCAAAATTAAAAACATATTGAAAAAATCCATCGGATCTATCAGAGGTATCTTTGATACTTTCCATATGATTTATAAAAAGAAATTAAAAATAAAGATATTAATATTAATATTAATATGTTAAAAAGTGCGTTGGATAATTTAAAATATGGTGAATCAAAAGAATTGAGTGATAAACATGATGAGTATCAGTATATAAATTTAATAAAAGATATATTAAAACATGGTGAAATGGTGACTGGAAGAAATGGGAATACTCTAACAATATATGGTGCAGCGATGCATTTTAGTTTAGAAGATGATACACTACCGTTATTAACAAGTAAAAAGGTAGCCTGGAAGACATGTGCGAGAGAATTATTTTGGTTTATAAAGGGCTCCACAAGCAATTTAAAATTGCAAGAACAGAACGTTCATATTTGGGATGGTAATGGATCTCGTGATTTTTTAGATAGTCGTGGATTAACAAATTTAAAAGATAATGATTTAGGTCCAGTTTATGGGCATCAGTGGCGATTTTTTAATGCAAAATATAAAGACTGTGATACAGATTATACGGGGAAAGGAGTTGATCAAATAGAATATATAATAAAATGTTTGAAAGATCCGGTGGAGAGATATTCAAGAAGATTAATTTTAAGTGCATGGAATCCTGAACAAATAGATGAGATGGCATTACCACCATGTCATGTTTTAGCACAATTTAATGTTATAAATGATGAATTATCATGTTCATTATATCAAAGAAGTGGAGATGTAGGTTTAGGAGTACCTTTTAATATAGCATCATATAGTATTTTAACGCATATTATAGCAAAACATTGTGGATTAAAGCCAAAAGAATTTCTGTATTATTTAGGAAATGCGCATATATATGATGATCATATAGAACCATTAAAAAAACAAATAGGGAATCAGTTGTATAAGTTTCCGAAAATAAAAATTCTAGAAACATATAATGATATAAATGAATATAGTATGAAAGATATTGAAATAAAAGATTATTTATCGAATAATGTAATTAAAATGGAAATGCGAAAATAAATGAAAATTAAAGTATAATATGAAAATATACAATATGAGTAATTCGGCTTCTATTTCAGCAGCAAAACGTAGAAGAGCTGGTGTTCCGGCTCCAACAAACCAAATGCCTGGTGGTTCTTCTAGACAAATAAACCGGGTAAATAGTGCTCCAGTAGTAGGAGATAATGAAGAACAGAAACTTAAATTATCACCATTACAAATTTTAAGCATGCATCAAAATAGAATTGATACATTAGAAAGTATGCATAACAATATGGCTTTAGCATTAAATAAATTTCCGAATCCAAATACGGATAAAGTAATTACGATGAAAGAATTAGAGCAGTTTAAGAATGAATTTAAGGAAGTCAAATCATCAAATAATAAAGTAGATGTTGAACAAGTAACAAAAAAAGAGTTAGATGAGCTATCAAATGTGTTAGAAAAAAAATTAGAATTAACAAGTTCAAACAGTGAGGTAAGTGAAAAATCATATATGGAAATGAAAGAAAAAGTTGAGAATTTAGAGAAAATGGTGATATCTTTACAGGAAACAGTGTCCAAGATGGATACTGCATCAAATGATAAAGCTGGAAAGGGTAAATCTAAATGAGGGGGTAATAATGTAATATATATAAATTAGTAATAAATCAAAAAAATTATTATATTAATTTGTTAATGAATATAATAATTTCAATATTAATATTTTGCGTGGTTTTATTTATCTATATACATATTTTTTATCATTACAAAAAAAGCAATGATTTAGAAATTTTTGAAGTAGAGAATACATCAAAGGAGAGATTAGAAGAGTTATGTGATTTGCGACAACCATTATTATTTAATATAGAAACGAGTAATTTTAATAATTTAAAACAAGATAATTTAGTTAATTTGTATGGTAGTTTTGATGTAAAAGTAAGAAATACAAAAAATACAGACTATAATAGTGAATTATTTTTACCTGTTCTATTAAAAGATGCTTTAAAATTAATAAATGATGATAAAGAAGAGAAATATATAATAGAAAATAATGATGATTTTTTGATAGAAACAACTACGAAAAAGATTTTATCTATAAATGATGAATATTTAAGACCATATATGCTGGCGTCTTTTGATTATGATTATTTATGTGGTTCTCTTAATTCATCAACACCTTTAAGATATGAGATAAATTATAGGAATTATTTGGTAGTATTGGAGGGTAAAATAAAAATAAAATTAACACCGCCAAAAAGCGAAAAATATTTATATGGAACAAAAGATTATGATAATTTTGAATTTAGATCACCTTTAAATGTTTGGAATATTCAGGAAGAGTATAAAAATAATTTTGATAAAGTAAAATTTTTGGAAATAACATTAGAAGTTGGTCAAATAATATATATACCGGCATATTGGTGGTATAGTGTAAAATATGTAGATAAAAAAACAACAGTATTATCAGCAAAATATAGAACATATATGAATACTGTGGCTATATTACCGGAATTAATATTAAAAATGATGCAAAAGCAAAATATAAAACATGAGATAATAAAAGGTAGAAATTAGATAATATTATTAAAAATTGATTATTAATATGTATTTATTAATAATCAATAATTATATATATTAATGTTTTATAAAATTCATATAGATGATAGAAATTATTTAGATTGGAAATGGTATAATGATAAAGATATGAAAGAAACTGATATAAATAAAAATCCAATTGAATTTAAATTATTTACGGGCGATATAGTTGATATAAATGGAAATTTAAAGGAATCAATTATTAGAGATGCGTCTTATATACCCGGCATTTTATTATCTAGTAAAAAGACTTATGGACGTAATAGCAAGGATAAATTTTATTATAAATGTTTACCAAATGATAAACGGTTGCCTGCGTTTTTAATAGCATATAATGAAAAACAAATTTTATTTGATAAAAAGTTAAAAGATAATTATGTTCTTTTTAAGTTTCAGAAATGGGACGATAAGCATCCGATTGGAAGTCTTACGCAAACAATTGGTGATATAAATGAGTTAGTAAATTTTTATGAATATCAGTTATACTGTAAAAATCTATATGTGTCTCTGAAAAAATTTACAAATAATACAATGGATATGGTAAATAAAAAACAAGATGAGTCATTTATAAAAACTATTACAGATAAATATAAAAATATTGAAGATAGATCATCTAGTTATAATGTTTTTACAATAGATCCAAATAGTAAAGGTGATTTGGATGATGCAATGAGTATAGATGAAGAAAAAATGAGTGTATACATAGCAAATGTTCCATTATTATTAGATTATTATAATTTATGGGAATCATTTTCTAAAAGAATTTCTACTATATATTTGCCCGATAGAAAACGTCCTATGTTACCGTCTATATTGTCTGAACAATTATGTAGTTTACTAGAAAATGAGAGTAGAATTGCATTTTGTATGGATATATATATAAAAGATTATAAGATTATAGATATAAAATTCAGCAATGTAATAATTAAAGTAAAAAAAAATTATGTTTATGATGAGTTAAGTCTTTTAGAAAATAAAGATTATAAAAAAATAAAAGAGACAGTATCAATAATGTGTCGAGAATATAAGTATATAAAATCTGTATCAGATAGTCATGATGTTGTTGCGTTTTTAATGATATTAATGAATTATGAAAGTGCAAAGATTATGTTGAAGTATAAAACCGGTATATATAGAAATCTGAAGATGAAAGAAATGATAACACCATCGTCAAATGTACCGGATGAAATATTGAATTTTGTAAAAATATGGCAGTGTTCGTGTGGTTCATATAATATATATAATGAAAATAACTCACATGAATTAATTGGTGGGGAATCAAAAGCATATATACACATAACGTCTCCGATTCGTCGCCTAGTAGATCTACTAAATATAGTAAAAATCCAGGAAATATTTAATTATATAACAGTGAATGATAATTTGAAACAATTTTATGATAATTGGATAAATAATTTAGAGTATATAAATACCTCTATGCGGGCAATTCGCAGGGTACAAATAGATTGTAGTATATTAGATATGTGTACAAAAAACACAAAAATGTTGGAAACAGAATATCAGGGATATCTTTTTGATAAAGTGATAAGAGATAATAAATTTAATCAATATACGGTATATTTACCGGAATTGAAAATTATATCAAGAATAAATTTGAAAGAAGATGTGAATGACTATTCACATAAAAGATTTAAAATATATTTAATAAATGATGAAGCAACATTGAAAAAGAAAATACGCCTACAGTGTATTTAACCAAAACAATTTTCACCAGTATATGTTATATATAAGAAACCATCATCATTTTGATATTTATCATATAATTCACCAAGACTTAATTGAGAACTAGGTATGTTTCCATTTATAAAAAAAATTAAAGCAGTTTCTTTATTCATATCTAATTGTTTTCTAATAACATATACATATTGCGAAAAAAGCATGTCCCTTTCTGATAAGTATTTATGTTTTTTTAATGTATTTAAAGTTTTACAAGAATCTTGTTTATCAATATAAATACATATTTTGCTAGGATAATTATTATATATTTTTGTGACTTCTAATTTACGTTCAGAGATTGTTTTATCAAAATGAGTTTTTTTGATTATCGATGTCATATATATAAGTTTAGTAATTATTTTTTATATATATATATGAAAAATAATATATAATTATATATATATAATTATGGTTTTAACACGCGCACAAAAAAGACTTGCTGATTTGGGTGAGTTAAATGTTGAAATGTCTATAAAAAAAACTAGAAAAAGTCCACCCAAACGTTCACCCAAACGTTCACCCAAACGTTCACCCAAACGTTCACCCCAAAAAAAAAGACGTGCAAAAAAAGCTACAACTAAAGCGCAGAGAAGAGCTATACGTATTGAACAGCAGAGAAAACGTGATGAAAAAAAAACTAGACATTTAAAAAAAAAATCATCTAGTCGTGGTCATTTATCTAAATATTTAAGTGGTGTAAAAGAAAGACGATTTAAAAGAACCCAAAAAGCAAGAGAAACCAAATACCATTTCGATGGATTAACCAAAGAAAAATCTGATAAAAAAAGAAGCAGACATTTAAAAAAAAAATCGACAAAAGGTAGCAAATTATCTAAATATTTTACAGGCGTAAAAGAACGTCGCTTTAAAAGAACACAAAAAGCAAGAGAAGCCAAATACCCATTAACAAGAATATCTGAAGTTGATCCATTAGACGCGTTAACCAAAAATTTAAGTTTATCGAAAATCGCGAAATCATCTAGTTCGAAAAAATCAAGCGATGAATTAGCTGGGATGCTTAATAGAATGCAATTAGATCGAAGACTTTAAATATATAATGATTGATTAGTAGCAATATATTTCAATGTTAAATTTGGAATAGTACGAATTTTATTAAGAAGTTGTACATTATTTAATGTTTCACAAATCTTTTCAAATTCCAATGCAATATTATTAATTTTAAGAATAGCTTTTACAAACTCTCCTGTGAAAATTTGAATATTTTGCTTAATATTAATTAAAATATTCTTACATGTAATTTCATCTGTAGCATTGCACCAATCTTCAATATAGTCAATTAAGTCAAAGTGAATATTATAATCCATTCCGGTATTTAAATCATTTGAAACTTCCATATCGTAATAGTAATAAAGTTTATCAGATAATTCGTTACAAATTTTATCAAGATAATTATTATTAGAATTTGGTTTATGTTTTTTCAATTCATCTGATAAGCGAATATTTGTAAAACAACTGAAGATTTTAATTATATCAATAGTTGATAAAGAATTGAATTCGTTATACATTGAGTAAAGATCCGATAATGCCATTGAATTAACTTCTTGCAATTGCATAGCAATGATTGCTTTATCGTGAAGTTTATATTGAGTAGTAATAAAATTATTCTCTATTAATAGTTTGCATAATAATTGAATTGTATTTTCAGTATAATTAATAGCACATTCTTTATAATATTCATTGTCTTTTAGATTACTAGATAGTTTTTTCAATTCATTATAAGTGATAATATCTTCTTTAATATATTGATTTGATTCTTCAATATCACATATTTCATTAGATATTTTTTTTCTTTGCTTATTAGATGATAATTTCAGAGCTTCTAAAAGTTCATTATATTTAACAAGTGTTTGTTCGTGAGTTTTTTTTTCAAAAATAACGGACAATTTCTCTCTACATAAATGAATTTGACTATTAATATCTGTAATAGTATTATTATAGGAGTTAATTTCTTTAATAATATCATTTTGCATGAAACTTTTGTCGATAAAATTTTTTAATAGTTTAAAATCAAAATTATCAATATCATTATTTGAAGCAATAATGTTAAGAAGTAAATTGAATGAAAGTTTAAATTGAGATGTTAACATTTTTGGTGAACCTGTGAGCATTTTTTTATATTCATTGAATGAAGGCATTTCGAAAATATTATTACAATGAATAACATGTCCAACAGTGTCTATACCCCGTCTACCGGCTCTGCCGGCCATTTGAGTATATTCATGTGGTAGAATAAGCCTCATTGTATTACCATTGTATTTTGTTAAGCTTGTAAAAATGACAGTTTTAGTAGGCATATTAATACCTACCGCGAATGTTTCTGTTGCAAATAAAAGTTTAATATAACCCTTTTCAAATAATAATTCAACCATCTCTCGAAGAATAGGCATAACACCAGCATGATGAATAGCGATTCCTTTTCTCAATAAACTAATAAGATTTTTATATTCATCCATTTCCATATATTCTTTATAGTTCTTTAATTTACTAATAAGAATCATCTCACATTCTTTTTCAATAATACTTGGGGTTTTGTCATCCGCTTCATATAAAGAAACACAAATATCTTGTGCCCATAGTTCAACATTTTTTCTTGAAAATATAAAGCAAATAGCTGGAAGCATATTATTTTGATAGAGATATCGAATTAATTCATTAAGAACAAAATTTCGTTTAACGGGCATTTTATTTTTGTACATATAATCGGTTAAATCATTTATTTTATAATAATTTTTATCATTAAAAGTGCCATTAGTTTCAGCTAGAACAATTGGTTTATTCATATTTTCTTTAAATTTTTGCTCATATGGTGTATTTTTAACATATTTATGATATGATTTATTACAAGAAACCCAACCATAATGAGTTAATGGAACTACACGAGTATTTGTGGTAGCCATATATAGAGTTTTCTGAATATTATCGTAATGTTTATTTTTTTCTTTTTCAACCCAATTAGCAAAAACTTCTGGTTTTTCAATTGTAGCAGATAACATGATTAATTGAACTTGTGGTGGTAATAGTAAAATAGACTGTTCCCATACTGATCCTCTATCAACATCTCCAATATAATGTACCTCATCAAAAACTACTGCTGCAAGTTCATTTTCAAAATCCATTTCAAAATGTAGTGTCATATTATTTTTTTTATTATCATTAGAAATCATTTTAGAAAATAAAGTATTTCTTAATATTTCGGTAGTCATAATAAGAACATCTGCTTCTGGATTATCTTTAACATCTCCTGTTAAAATACCAAATGATATATGTGGATATTTTTTTTTAAAATCATAATATTTTTGGTTACATAATGCTTTAATTGGACCTGTGTAAATAACTTTTTTATTTGTTTTTTTAAAATATTCAATAGCAAATTCTGCTGGAAGTGTTTTACCGGATCCAGTATGTGCAGTTACTAAAGTGTGATTACCAGTAACAATGGAATATACTGCCCATTTTTGAAAATTACTTAAAGGGTATGGGTATTGATCAAAATATAGTTTATAATTATTATAGAATTCTTGTTCTTCAAAAGATGAATTGCAATGAAATACCATTATACGCGATATTTATTATATTAAATTAATAATTTAAATTTAAATTGTTCAATTTAAATTATAATGTCTGTAATAATAGGCAATAAATATAAAATATTAAATGAAATTGGTGAGGGTGCTTTTGGAAAGGTTTTCAAAGCAGAGCATATATTATCAAAGGTAAATGTAGCTATTAAAATAGAAAGAAGTAAAGAAAGTAGAATATTAAAATATGAGGCACGAATTTATTCTATAATAAATTCAATAAAAAATACTCCAAAAATTCGTTTTTTTGGAACGGAAGATAGTTATAGTTATTTGGTAATGGATTTATATGGAGATTCAATAGACAAAATAGCAATGAGTGATAAAAATAAAATAGAAATATTTATAAAGTGTATAAATATATTGAAAGATTTGCATGAAATAGGTATAATTCATAGAGATATAAAACCTGAAAATATTTTATTTACTAATAAAGAGTATGATGAAGTCATTTTGATTGATTTTGGATTGGCAAAATATTATATAAATTCACAGAGAGAACATATACCTGAAAAAACAGGTAAAAAATTAATAGGAACTATTAATTATGCAAGTGTGAATGTTCATAATGGTATAGAATATAGTCGTAGAGATGATATTGAATCTCTATGTTATACATTTATTAAAGTTTTTTTAGGAAGTTTACCATGGGTAGATGATAATAATATGACAAAAAATGATTATATGGAATATGCTTATAAGCGTAAGAATGAAATTTATAATAAAGAATATAATATTCCATATGAAATTCTTATGACATTAAAATATGTATCTTTATTAAAATATGACGCTGTTCCAAATTATGAATATATAACTGGAATATTTAAAAATTGGATTACTATTATCTGAATAAACTAGACATAAAATTGAAGATTATAAAATTTTAAGACTTCATTCTAAATACAAATTATGTTATTTAAATCTATAAGAGTAATAATATAATTTAACAGGTTTAAAGACATACAGCATATATATATTATATAATATAGTATGAGTGAGGTAGACGCAGGAGTTCATTTCCCCAATACATCACAGGGAGTTGCCGGTGATCGTTCGACCGGTCGTGTAAAATGGTTCAATAATAAATCTGGATATGGATTTGTGACTGTTACTTCATCAGAAAAAGAAGGTCCTGATATTTTTGTTCATCATTCAGCAATTAAAGTTGATAAAGAGCAGTATCGTTATCTAGTTCAGGGTGAGTATGTAGAGTTTACTCTTTCTGAAGTTTCTGGTAAAGAACACACATGGCAAGCCGCCGATGTATCGGGCATCAATGGTGGTTCTCTAATGTGTGAAACTCGACTTGAGAGTCGCTCATCTAAAGATGTATCTTCTCGTTCACGTGAGACTACTAGTGATCAGGTTACATCTCCTACTAAAAGTCGTGTCCGTTCTCATGGTCGGGGACCACGTGAAGGTGAAGAATGGATGCTGATTCGTCGACGAGTTTCTCGCGGAGAACAGACCCAGAGCGTCCGCACTCGACCTCCTCGCACTGATTAAATAACAAAAAATAAAAATATAGATATTAAAATAAAAAAATAGATAGTAAAATAAAAAAATAGATAGTAAAATAAAAAAATAGATAGTAAAATAAAAAATAGATAGTAAAATAAAAAATAATTTTTTTTAGAGTATATTATTTTCAAATACTTATAAATTATTAATCATATAAATAATATTAAAAATATTATTCATATACTACTTATATGGATACTATTAAAAGTATGGATGAATTATATAATATTTTTGATGCAATTAAAAAAGAAATTAAATTTTTTGATAGACAATTAAAAAATTTAATTGAGAAAATAGAAAGGGTTTCTTTAGAAAATAGTACTTTAGAAAATAGTACTTTAGAAAATAGTACTTTAGAAGTGAATAAATAACGAATAAGATATAATAATTATGGACGCAACACATATGATAATGATCATATTTGTTAAATGCTTAATATTAAAACAGTTAGGATAATTTAAAGTAATTGTTTCAACAGAAATTTCACATTCATTATTATTATTATCTTGATTTCTTATATTTTTAGAAAAAATATTTTCTTGTTGACAAATAAAACATACAGGCGGTGCCGAATATTTAGTGTACCACTCAATTAAGCAATGTAAATGTGCTGAATTATTGCAACATTCTGGTTTTAAAATTGCATCAGTTGCTAGTAATTCATTAAAACAAATTGGACATTCGTTATTTATATTAATTGATAAATAATTTGAATTATCATCCGTAACTATATCATTATAAATAGTATTCTTCATTATATAACTAATGATATTTATTTTTAATTAAAGATCATAATAAAGATTATAATCATTATAATAATCATTATAATAATCATTATAATAATTATTATAATAATCATTATAATGATCATTATTTTCTTTAACAAGAACCCCTAGTTTATTTATTATAAAGTATAATGTTACCAATAAATATAAAATAGTATTTTCAATATACTGCGTATATAATATATACCAAATAATAAATTTAATAATAGTAAATATCATTAAAAATATTTTTGCTGAATATTGTATATTTAGAATTAATATTTAGAATCAATTATTGATCAATTTTAAAAAATTAATATTATAATATTATATAATGAATAAATCAAGAACACGAAAAAGAAGTAGCGCTAGAAAATCGTATGGTGGATTCGGTAAATTATTAGCCGATATAAAAGGATTTGGACAGAGACTGACAAAAAAAATGACTAACGCAGTTAAACAGAAACCCGTTTCAGTAACAAAACCAGTAACAAAACCAGTAACAAAACCAGTAACAAAACTAGTAACAAAACCAGTAACAAAACCAGTAACAAAACCAGTAACAAAACCATTATCTACACCAGTATCTAGATCAGTATCTAGACCTGTTTCTTCATCTATGATGAAAGGTGGTAAAATGAATATGAAACGTAGAAAATCTGCAAAAAAACATCATAGAAAAAAAAATTAATAAACAGATATATTCTTAAAAAACAAAATTGAATTAAATATAATATCATTTATTAAATTATAATTGATATTAAATATGCAATGGCAGTTTAAGTTATTCGAATTTAATGTTTCTGATATAGTTTGTGAAGATGATGACGGTGATAAATATGTTGATCATAAAGAATTTGTTGTGAAAATGTTTGGTATTGATGAGTATGGAAAAACCGCATGTATTTTTGTGAGAGGTTTTCAACCATTCTTTTATCTTAAAGTTCCAGATGATTGGTGTGAATCAGATAAGCACGAATTTATTGGTTTTATTAAAAATAAGATTGGAAAATATTATGGGAACTCATTAGTGCAATCAAAACTTATGTATAGACATAAATTATATGGCTTTGATGCTGGTAAATTACACAAATTTATCGAAATTAAATTTAATAATACACTAGCTTTTAATAAAGCGAAAAATTTATGGTATGACATTGTAAGTAAAGGTAATTTTTATTCCAAAACACTTAAGGAAACTGGATTAATTTATAAAGAAAATAATATTGAATTGTATGAATCGCAGATTCCACCATTATTGCGGCTATTTCACATTAAAGAGATTAGCCCATCAGGATGGATTGCATTACTAAATGGTAAGTTTAACAAACATAAAGAGAAAATCACGACATGCGATCACGAGTTTACCATTAATTATAAGAATATTGTTTCATTGCCAAATAGAGAAACGAGAGTTCCGTATAAAATTTTAAGTGTTGATATTGAGGCTAGTAGTAGTCATGGCGATTTTCCTTTACCCAAAAAAAACTATAAAAAATTAGCTATTGATATTGTTAATTATATTAAAAGTAATAAAATCGATTGTATTTCAAATAAATTCTTAAAAAGCTGCATCAAAACAGCATTTGGATATGATAATATTAAGGATATTAACAACGTGTTTGTGAAAGATTCCATAACTGAAAAAGAAGTCGATGAATTATTTGAAGAATGGATAAAACTAAAGCCAGCAAATTATGAGTTTATTGATAATACTTTAAAAAATAATTTACTTGATAATGATGAAGTTGAAGATGAAGATGAAGATAATATTGAAGAAGAAGGTTATAAAATTAATGAAGTGGAAGATGGATATAAAAAAAAGAATTATTCAAAGAAGAAATATACTAATCGTGAAGCTACAATTAATGATTTATTAAAAGAAAATTGTGATAAAAATATTAAGGTTGATGAATTAACGAAGACCCTTTCTTTAATATTTCCAGAAATAGAAGGTGATAAAGTTACTTTTATTGGGTCATCTCTAGTAAAATATGGAGAATCTGAACCATATTTAAAACATTGTATTGTAGTTGATACGTGTGATGAGGTCGAAGGAGCTGTTATCGAAAGTTATAAAACAGAACAAGAGGCTTTACTTGCATGGACTGAATTTATTCAGCGTGAAAACCCAGATATTGTTATTGGATATAACATTCATGGATGGGATTTTGAATTCATGTACAAAAGAAGTGAAGAATTAAACTGTGTTAATCGATTTCTTCAATTATCTCGAAATAAAAATGAAGTATGTTTAAAAAAAGATTGGAAAACCGGAAAAGAAGGAATCGAAGAAAATAGTTTATTTATTGCTAGTGGTCAGTATGATATTAAATTTTATAATATGATTGGTCGTCTACAGATTGATTTATTAAATGTATTTAGACGCGATTATCAATTATCATCATATAAATTAGACTATGCCTCTGGATATTTTATTGGTGATAAGATTACAAAAATAGATTATGATGGTGACAATAATATAAGTAAGTTATTTAGTAAGAATTTTACTGGACTAAATAAAGGTGATTATATTGTTATTCAGGAAATTGGACATTCTACAGAAAATTATATGTCTGGTAAAAAATTTGAAGTTATTGAAATTAGTATAGTAGATAAATATCTATTATTAAATGGGGATATTAAACCCGACATGACAAAATCGGTTAGATGGTGTCTTGGTAAAGACGATGTTACACCGCAGGATATTTTTAGATTAACAAATGAAGGACCTAAAGGACGTGCTATTGTAGCAAAATATTGTATTAAGGATACTACATTAGTTCAAGATTTGTTAAGAAAAGTGGATATTGTTACTGGATATATTGAAATGTCAAAATTATGTAGTGTTCCAATGAATTTCCTTGTTATGAGAGGTCAAGGGATTAAATTAACAAGTTATGTTGCAAAAAAATGTATGGAAAAGAAAACATTAATGCCACAAACAGAAAAAACATTAGATGATAGCGGTTATGAAGGAGCAATCGTACTAAAACCTAAATGTAATTTATACCTTCATGATCCTGTAGCTTGTGTTGATTATAGTTCATTATATCCGTCATCAATTATCAGTGAAAATTTATCACACGATAGTAAGGTATGGACTAAAGAATATGATTTAGATGGAAAATTAATATGTGAAACAGGTGAAAAAGATAAAAATGGTAATTATATTTATGATAATTTAGATGATTATAAATATGTAGATGTAACATATGATACTTATCAATGGATTCGAAAAACCGAAAAAGCCGCTAAAACAAAGGAACGCGTTGGATATAAAACGTGTAGATTTGCACAGTTTCCAAAAGGAAAAGCAATTCTACCTTCTATTCTAGAGGAACTCTTATTTGCAAGAAAATCTACTAAAAAACTCGCGGCTAAAGAAGAAGATCCATTTATGAAAAACGTCTTGGATAATCGTCAATTAGCAATTAAGGTAACCGCTAATAGTTTATATGGTCAAACTGGTGCAAAAACTAGTACATTCTTTGAAAAAGATGTTGCAGCATCAACAACCGCAATTGGTAGAAAATTATTAATATATGCTAAAGAAGCGATAGAGCAAGGATTCGATAATACTGAAATAAAAACAAAAAATCATGGTATTGTTCGAACTAAAGCTGAATATATTTATGGTGATACAGATAGTGTATTCTTTACATTTAATTTAGAGGAATTAGATGGAACTAAAATTATTGATAAAAAGGCTTTAGAGATTACAATAGAACTAGCGCAGCTAGCTGGTAAAGTCGCAACTAAATTCTTAAAGAAGCCGCATGATTTAGAATATGAAAAAACATTTCTACCATTTGCGTTACTACGAAAAAAAGGATATGTTGGAATATTATACGAATTTGATATAAATAATGGAAAACGTAAAGAAATGGGTATTGTATTAAAACGCAGGGATAATGCCCCAATTGTCAAAGATATTTATGGTGGCGTAATTGATATATTAATGAAGGAACAAAATGTTACAAGTGCTATAAATTATACAAAGAATTGTCTTCAATCCGTAATTGATGAGAAGTATTCGTTAGATAAATTAATTATTACAAAATCATTACGATCAGAATATAAAAATCCTGATCAAATTGCCCATGCAGTATTAGCAAAGCGTATGGGAGAACGAGACTCTGGGAATAAGCCTGGTCCTGGAGATAGAATACCATATGCATATATTAAAAATTCTAATAAAAAGGCACTTCAAGGTGATAAAATTGAGCATCCAAATTATATTATTCAAAATAAACTAGAATTAGATTATAGTTTCTATATTACGAATCAGATAATGAAACCTCTTCAGCAAATTTTTGGGTTAGTTTTAGAGGATATTAAAGAATTTAAACGTAAATACGGTCATACATTAAATAAATGGAAAATTGAAATTGAAAAGATTCATGAAAAATTGCTAGATGATGAAAAGTTTGAAAAAAAATATCAAGACTTAAGACTAAAAGAAGTAAAAAGTGTGTTATTCGATTTTTATCTTAAACAGATTAAATAATAACATATATAATAAATAATAATGAAAATATTTATTTTTTCATTATATAAAGTATATGAATATAGTTGGGTTTTTTCTTATAACATTGATTATAATTGGAATAATTAGTTTGCGCTCCCTCGTTAAAAAACATGGTGGACCAATAATAAATACTTATATGAAAATAAATGATGTTTACAACACTATAAAACTTGCAGGAATTATATTAGTAATTGGGGGGCTATTTATTTTCTCAAAAAAAAAATAATATAGTTATTTAATTATTTAATTATTTAGTTATTTAATTATTTAGTTATTTAATTATTTAGTAAATAAAAATAAATATATTATTAATTTTATTTACGGACTTTCATCTGTTGTATCTAGATTATTATATCTACTTGTATTGGCAGTTGTATTACCATTTGTATTACCATTTGTATCACCAATTGTATCACCAGTTGTATCACCATATGAATATATAATTGTTAAATCATATGGATTTTCATTATTATTATCATTATTATCATTATTATTATCATTGTTATTGTTATTGTTATTATTGTTATTATATTCACAAATATTATATCTACAGAGTGGACAACAATTACTTCTTTGAAACCATGATATTAATGATTCCCTCATAAAAATGTGTCCACACTCACGGATTTGCATAATATTATCATTTTCATTAAAATCATTACTAGTAATTGGACATACTTGATTAATAGGATTAATGATATTACCATAATTTGTATTATTGGTTGCATTAATAATTTCACTTATGGTTGGAATAGTATTAATCGTATTATCATTTTGTAGAAGATTTCTAACAAACGCATTTGATAAAACTTCTCTATATAAATTCTCTCTATATAAATTATCTCTATATAAATTTTCTCTATCGTTATTGATATTATTACTATTATTTGTATAGTTACTATTATTATTAGTATTATTGTTGTTGTTATTATTGTTGTTGTTATTATTGTTATTGTTATTATTGTTGTTGTTATTATTGTTATTATTGTTATTGTTATTATTGTTGTTGTTATTATTGTTGTTGTTATTATTGTTATTGTTATTATTGTTGTTGTTATTATTGTTATTATTGTTATTGTTATTATTGTTGTTGTTATTATTGTTATTATTGTTATTGTTATTATTGTTGTTGTTATTATTGTTATTATTGTTATTGTTATTATTGTTGTTGTTATTATTGTTGTTGTTATTATTGTTATTACTATTTTGCTGCATATTTATATAATTATTTATTAAAGAATTATAAGTATTTTGTTGGAGAGTTAGTAAATTAATAATATTATTAATTGTGATATTGCTATTAATTGTAAATCTGGAATAATTATTTATTATGGGATCATAATTTGTTATAGAATCATTATTTGTTATATTTGATATATTATTTCTGTACATACTATTATTATAAAAAAATGTTTAAATATAATTATTCATATTATATAAATTATATAATATGGAACAGTATAAAAAATACAATGATAAAGGATTAACAGGGTTGGGTAATTTAGGTAATACGTGTTATATAAATTCATTTATTCAAATTTTGTCACACACATATGAATTAAATGATTTTATGGATTCAAAAGAATTTAGTCAACGATTAAATTCAAAAGAATGTACTTTATTAATTGAATGGAATAAATTAAGAAAATTAATGTGGAGTGAAAATTGCACAGTTGCGCCATGGGGATTCTTTAAAACGATACAATCTATTGCAGAAATAAAAGATAGAGAGCTATTTACAGGGTATATGCAAAATGATTTACCAGAATTTATATTATTTATATTAGATTGTTTTCATTTAGGGTTACAGAGAGAAGTAGAAATGAAAATAACTGGAAAGATTCAAACGTCATCGGATAAACTAGCAAAAGATTGTTATAATATGATGTGTCAAATGTATAGAAAAGAATATTCAGAAATTTTAAATTTATTTTATTGTATAACAGTAACACAAATAATAGATAAAAATGATAAAATTTTGATTAATAAACCAGAACCATGTTCATTAATTAGTATTCCAATTAAAAATACAGAGACAACACTATACGAATGTTTTGATAGTTATTGTGATTTAGAAACAATGGAAGGAGAAAATGCGTGGTTTAATGAAGAAACTAATAAAAAGGAAAATGTTTCAAAGCGAACTATGTTCTGGAGTTTACCTAATATACTAGTAATTGATTTAAAACGTTTTAATAATAATAATTCAAAAATAAATAGCCTAGTAACATTTCCTATAGATGAGCTAGATTTAAGCAAATATATTATAGGTTATAATCCTAAACAATATAATTATGAATTATATGGGATAGGAAATCATAGTGGTAATTCTATGGGTGGTCATTATTATGCTTATGTAAAAAATTCAAATGGTAAATGGTATAGTTATAATGATACTATTGTAAAAGAAATAAGTATTAATGAATTAGTTACTACAAAGACATATTGCCTTTTCTATAGAAAAAAATAATAAAAATAAATAATATATGGATGTTGATATGAATACAATAGTAGGGGTTCCTACAATGGATTACTTTAATAACAATATGACAAATCCTTTAGTTATATCCGTTTTAGCGCTAATAATAATTTTATATTATATATTATTTGCATCTTTAACTTCAGAAAATGTGTCAACTTCTAATGGAAATGTTGGTTCTAGTTCTATTGAAATATTATTATGGAGTTTGTTTTTAGTTTTAGTAATAATCAATGGTATGAATTATTTATTTAATGTTAATATTGTAACAAGTATAAAAAATATATTTTCAGGAACACCAGAAATAGATATAGTTGTAGATAATGAAGATGGTGGTGATATACGTGGAACTACAACCGTTCCAGAAATAAAATTTACTGAACAAGTTTATCATATTCCAGGTAATGAATATACTTATACTGATGCAAAAGCTTTATGTAAAGCGTATGGAAATAGATTAGCCAATTATAAAGAAATTGAAAAAGCCTTTGAAGATGGTGGTGATTGGTGCAGTTATGGATGGTCTGCAGAACAGATGGCTTTATTTCCGACACAATATGAAAAATGGGAACAATTACAAAAAATTCCAGGACATAAACAGGATTGTGGAAGACCAGGTATAAATGGTGGATATATTGCAAATCCGAATGTCAGATTTGGTGTTAATTGTTATGGATACAAACCAAAAATAACAAATGATGAGGCAGAAATGATGAAAAATATACCTCTTTATCCAAAAACACAAAAGGAATTAGATTTCGAGAAAAGAATAAATTATTGGAAAAATAAAATTGGTAGTATATTAGTATCACCGTTTAATAGTAAAAATTGGTCATCAATGTAATATTTCATATTTATTTAATTATTTTTTTGTATTTTTTTTGTATTTTTTTTATCATCTCTGTTTTTATTATTTTTTCTAGTTTTTCTAGTTTTTTCGGATAAATCTTTATGTAATATTGATAAGAATTGAGAAAAATTCTCTTCTAAATATGGTGAATCATTATCAGAAATTTTAGTATAATGATTATTCCCACCATTTTGAGGTGGTTTTTTTACTTGAAGTCCATGGGGTAATGTTAGACCTTTCAATGACGGATGTTTGTTATCAGAAAGCATTTTTTTATTATATGTATTCATCTTATATATAATAAATATAATGTTTAATTATTAAATCTTTTTATTTCCTTAATCATTTTTGTTTCGCGCTTGCTTTTAATATATTTTATAATTTGATCAACAGCCTCTTTATCTTTAATACAATCATGTAAGCAATTTTCTATGAATTTATAAGATAATGCTGGTTGTTGTGTAAGTGTAACAAATTTAAGCAACCCATTATTTATTTTTATTGTAGATTTTTCTAAATTATTTGCTTGAACTTGAGTTATAATAGTATTTTTACATTCACTACGTTTGTTACGTAATAAATTAATTTCTTCAGAAACAAGTTTAATTTTATTATCTAGAATAATCCAATTTTTTATATTTTCTTCAAAAGTCATTATTAATAATATATAAATTATATTTTAAATATTATTAATATTATTTAGATTAACCTAAAGTAGTGCTTTTGTAACTTTGTAAGGTGTTGAGATAACCCGTCTACCCATACGTTTTAATGAATTACGCGATTTGCGATTGTGCATTAATTTCTGAAGAGCTAATATTCCGAATGGTAATGCTGCGCGAGCTACCATACCGGCGCCTTTTCTTCCACGGGATCCTCTACGCATGGAGCGGCGAGCGGATTTGCGACCTTTCCGCATGGAGCGGCGAGCGGATTTGCGACCTTTCCGCATGGAACGGCGAGCGGATTTGCGACCTTTGCGCATCGAGCGGCGAGCGGATTTGCGACCTTTGCGCATAGAACGGCGAACTGATTTGCGACCTTTGCGCATAGAACGGCGAGCTGATTTGCGACCACCAACGGTCTCATGGCAAGATTTACCACCGCGTTTATGCATTTTTCTTAAACCTTTACCTCCGGATAAAGCAATTGTAGATCCCATTATATACTATAAATATAGAAATTTAATTTGTAAAATTCCAGGATTTATTACGTAATAATAAAAAAAATATTCCTAAATGTAATAAAAAACTTATTAGTACAAAAATTAAAGATAAATAAATGTACGGATAAATTTCATTTAGTATAATATCACATATTGGAGATATTAGAGGTGTAAATATTTCCTTAATATATTTTTTTATTTCAGGTGTTTTCATTATAACTAAACATTCTTCAAAAAAACTGGTCTTCATTTTAATAAGTAGTAGTAAATTATTTTTAGATTTTATGCGTGTTATTGAGTATAAATTTTTCTATTGAATATTGTAATGGAAAATATTGTTCAACCAACGCCAGATTTTGATTTTAATCAAATTAATTTAGAATCACCTTCACCACTTCAAGGTGGAAGTTTTTTTACTAAAATTAATTTTAGTGATAAATTAAAACCATTATATCTTCAACTTCCTAAATGTAAATCAAAACAAGGAATAATAAAAAATACTACTTCTAAAAAACAATATTGTGATTTAATGTTTAATTCATATGAACAAGATTTATTAACATGGTTTGAAAATTTAGAAATACGATGCAGAGAATTAATATATAACAAGAAAGATTTATGGTTTCAAACCGAGATCGATTCACATGATATAGAAGAACTATTTAATTCACCAATTAAATATTATAAATCTGGTAAATTTTTAATAGTTAGAGCCGGAATACCAAATCATAAGCATATACGGAAGGATTATTGTTTAGTTTATGATGAAAATGAACGGTTGCTAACACTTGACGATATTAATGAAATTAATGAAATGATTCCTTTAGTACATATCGATGGTATTAAATTTTCATCAAAAAGTTTTCAAATTGAAATACATTTACCACAAGTTATGGTAATGAAATCACCTGAAGAAATTAAAACTAAATGTATTATTAATTCTTCCCGTGAGAAAAGTTCTAGTATTATTGAAGAACCTTTAGAAAGTATTGAAAATAATTTGCAAAACAAAAAAGATTTATCTTTAGAAGAAACTCAAGAAAAAGAAACTCAAGAAAAAGAAACTCAAGAAAAAGAAACTATAGAAAAAGAAGAATTAAAAAAAAATAAGGGAGATCTAGGAAATAATGAAACACCCCAAGAAAATAATATTCAAAAATTAGAATCAGCAGATTTAGACAAAATAATAACCCAGACCGATAGTTTAGAAGAAGCTGATATTTTAAATATGAAAGAAATGGATATTTCTTTAGATGATAATAATGAATCTATCACTTTAAAAGATCCATCTGAAGTATATTATGAAATTTACAAAACAGCTAGAAGTAGAGCAAAACATATGCGCCAAGCAGCCGTTGAAGCATATTTAGAAGCTAAAAATATTAAAACTAAATATATGTTGGATGATTGTGAATCTGATGATATGAGTAATTTTGATGACATTGAAGACGAATTTAATTAAATTTAGAAAAATAAGTATTTACAAAAATATTTTATCATTCATTTTATATATATGATGAGTGTTTCCAAACTTCTCAAAATGATGGAACAAAATAAATTAGTAATTATTGGCGTATTTTTAGTATTAGCCTTTGTTTTATTTGCACCTAAAAAAAATATTTTTAGATCACAGATGACTAATGATACAGCCAATAAAGTAAAATCTGAATCTGCGAGTAATGAATGGGGCTCAAAACCTCGTACCATGTGGAGTGAAATGAGTCCTACTGTTATTTCACAAGCTCACGATGGTGCGACAGGCGTTTCTTCGCATCCCCCATCTGCATCAGAACCAGTTGGAATGAATAGTGGTCCTGCGAATGCTGATGGAATTCAAACAGTTACTGCTGGTTTACCCCCAAATTGCAACCGTAAAACCGTAACTAATCCTTCGGATTTATTACCAAACAAAAATAATGAATTTGGTTCTCTTAATCAAAACGGTGCTGGCGATTTAGCAGAAATTAATTTATTAAAGTCTGGATATCATGCTGGAGTTGATACAATTGGTAGTACATTAAGAAACTCTAACTTACAATTAAGATCAGAGCCCCCAAATCCAAGCACAAAAGTAAGTCCATGGATGAATAGTACTATTGAGCCAGATCTCATGCGTGTTCCTTTAGAAATTGGTTGTGGAGGTCAATAAAATCATAATATTTTTATTCTAATTTTTTATATTTTTCATTTTTATTAAATATAAAAATATATATATGAATAGCGATTTATTAGGTTATATAATGATATCATTAATAGTTATTATTTCATATAAAATGTATAGTGAAAGTGATATTTTTCATTTAAAATGTATTATATCAGATGTAGATGGGAATAAATATTGTGTAAGAGAGAGAAATAAATTGGAACTTGCTGCAGATAAATTAGCAAATGTGAATAGTAATATGAAGAATTTAGTAAAACACTGTGGTGAAAATTTTACTAATCAAGACAATATAAAAAGGTTGACTAGCGGATTTAATCCAGAAAAAATATGTGAGACTTTACCCACTAGTGAATATACCGCATATAGTGAAAATAAAGGTGAAAAAATAGCATTCTGTTTAGATACTGAAAAAAATGGTACCGGAAAATTGATAGATTTAAATACTTTAACTTTTGTTGCTATACATGAACTAGCGCATGTAGCTAGTAAATCTATAGGTCATAATGATGAATTTTGGACTAATTTTAAGTTTTTACTTAAAGAAGCTGAAAAAATAAATATTTACCATCCAGTAGATTATAAAAAAACGCCAAAAAAATATTGTGGAATGGAGATCAACGATAATCCATATTTTGATAAATAACTTGATACAAATCAATATTTTGTGTGTTTTCAATACTTTTTCTCTCTATTATACTCCATCTATCTTCATCTAATTCAGGAAAGAATTTATCACACAAATATTCTTTATTTATATAAGAAACAAAAATATTACTAATAATATCTAATTTTAAAAAATCAACATATATTTTCTCTCCACCAATAATCCATATAGTTTGATAGTTTTGTTTTTTGCAAAATAATAAAATTTCTTCCACATTTTTAAATGATTTAATATAATTATTTTTTGGAGTATTTTTATTAATATCTAATGTTGTAGATAAAATTAAATTATCCCTACCTTGCAATGGTTGTTTCGGTAGACTTTCCCATGTATTTTTACCCATAATAATTGCATTATTTCCATCTCCTTTAGTAAGTTTAGAAAATAACTGCAGATCTTCTTTTATATTCCATGGTAAGGTATTATTTATTCCTATTCCACGATTTTTACACATACCAACTATTACATTATAGTTCATCTATATAAAATATTATATGATTATTTTATATAGTATGTCAACAATATATAAAATATGTTATATAAAAGAAAATACCATTGAAAAAATATATGTTTTTAATTCTACAAATAGTGATAAAATTGACTTTATAGATATTTTTAATCAAGATGAAATAGTGAATATAGAGAGAAATAGTATTCCAGTGGAAATTGTAAATTTACCAATATATTTAGATGACACAATTGAAAATATTAAAAAGAAAATTATTTCTATAGACAAGACTATATCTTTTGAAGAAATTTACCTATTCTGTAATGTTAACGAGTATTTAGATTCAGAAAATATATATCAATCTTTAACATTTAATGGTAAAAGAGAAATTACAAAAGATATACTAATTAATTTTTTATTAAATATCAAATATATCGATATTGAAAAAATACAAGATAAAGATGTTTATGATTATGATGATATACTTTCATTAAATTTAAATAAATATTTTCTACTTGATAAATCAATTGGTCAAGGAATTAAAGAAAAGAATTTTTTATTGCAGTATACAATTAATCCATATAATGTAATTGATTATACAAATTTAACACAAGATAATATAGATCAATTTATTAGTACAACAAATAAAGAATTACTATTAAATACTGGCGATATTTATAATAATACTATATATTTATGTAAGGTAAGTGATGTTATTGATTATATGACAAAAAATCAGTTATCTATAATAAATACTTTTAAGATATACTATCCATATCTTGTTGAAGAAAACATTTTCAGTATAGAAGAATATAATGAAAAAAAATCGTATTTATTACAACAGTCACAGTCTTATATTAATCCAACTTTTGAAAACAATATTGAAAATGTAAGATTATTTTATAATATTTATAATGAAAGAACTAGTGAAATTAACTATATCAATAAAGGAATTAAAAGTATAAATATTAATTTAATACCATCATATAAATTTAATTTACCATTAGATATAATTTTCAAATTAATACATGCTAATAAAAAAATACCATTAATAAAGTATAATCCATCAAAACGAATGGAAAAAATATATAAATTATATTGTGATAAAATTGCTATAAGTGGAAAGAAAATACCATATTTATCAAAAGGAAATATATTTCGATTGATGAAAAATATTGGTTCTACAAAATCAGTTAGTTTCTATATTGAACATAATATAGATGAAAATACAATTCCAATTATTTGTGAAGTATATAATAATTCATTTATAAATATTAACTTTGATTTACAGTATCCACTTGATATTAGAGATATTGATGAACTTATACAAACTAATGTTAATCCTATATTAGAAATTATTTCAGACTTTCTGCAAGAAAGTGGATATAAAATGCAAATATATAATTCATTAATTGATAATAACGTTGAAGTTAATAATATTACATATGAATATTATCTTCCAATTGTTAATACAATTAATCTCAATAAAATAAACTCTTGTTTGACTTCAATATTTAATATTGAACAAGGCAATTTAAAAGATGATATTAAGATGCGTTTCAAACGAGTTAGTAATTTTAATGAAAGTGATGCTATAGAATCATATATCATAGATTTATTAAAAGATGGTATTAGTAATGAAGATATTATTAAAATAATTAAAGACAATTTTGGTATAACTGAAAGTAAATCTAGAAAAAAAGTAGCAGATGTTTTAGAATCATTGCAAATATTACAAAATGTTGGACCAAATAAACAAATAAAAATTAATAGTAATCCTGGTTTTTTATCGACCATTATTCAAGATAAATTTAAAAATAACATAGTTATAACAATAAAAAATATTAACAATATCAATTATTTAAAAACAATATCAATTTATATCGATTCATTAATTCGTATTACACAATATCCGGATACAACAAATATTGATAGCGATGAAATTACAAAAAAATGTTATAAGATAGATCAAAAAAGTAAAAAAAATGATCAAGAAGATAATATTGAAGATATTATTCGAAAACCAAATGATGAAATCGATATTTTACAACAAGGATATATTGCACCAAAAGGAAATGAATCTGATCAAGACAAATATTTAGATCTATTATTAGGTTCTGATAATGATAGTGATTATGATGATTATGATAGTGATAAAAGTAATGAAGATGTCAAAAATCAATTTGGTGGGGTAGATTCAGATATAGAACTAGGTTCAGATATAGAATTAGGTTCAGATATAGAATTAGGTTCAGATATAGAATTAGGTTCAGATATAGAATTAGGTTCAGATATAGAAGTTGGTCCTGATATAGAATTAAGTAAAGATAAAGACAGTAAAGATAAAAAGAGTAAAGATAAAGAGAGTAAAGATAAAGAGAGTAAAGATAAAGATAGTAAAGATAAAGATAGTAAAAATAAAGATAGTAAAGATAAAGATAGTAAAAATAAAGACAGTAAAGATAAAAAGAGTAAAGATAAAAAAGTCGAATTAGTTATAAAAAAATCAAAAAAAGTAAAAAAATTAAATATTGAACAAGATAATAATGATAAACTAGTAAAAGATATCACAGGGATGAGCTTATCGAATCCTAATCCATTTTATAAACGAATGGAAGAACGAGATCCAAAATTATTCGTTTCTGATGTAGATGGTAAATTTAATGCTTATTCCAGAATATGTCCTTGGAATGTTAGAAGACAACCAGTTATTTTAACTGATGAAGAAAAAAATAATATAGATAAAAATCATCCAGGATCATATGATGAGGCTATAAAATATGGAACATCAAAAGATAAAGAATTTTGGTATATATGTCCAAGATATTGGAGTTTAAAAGATAATACTAGTTTAACAGAAGAACAAGTTAAATCTGGTAAATATGGTAATATTATACCTGAAGGTGCAAAAAAAATCCCCCCTGGTGCAAATATTTTTGAATTTACAGATAATAAATATCATAAAGATAAACAGGATAATTATGTGAAACATTATCCTGGTTTTGTAAAAGAAGGCAGTCATCCAGATGGATATTGTTTACCGTGTTGTTTTAAAGCGTGGAATAGTCCAGAACAAAATAAACGCCGGGAACAGTGTATAGATAAAAAGGTTTTTTCTGATAAAAAAGATGTAGGTGAAGATTATATTATTGGTAATGACAAATTTCCAATAGATAATAATCGTTGGGGGTATTTACCGATTGCAATTCAAAAATTTTTAAAAGTAGATAATAAAAAATGCCAAATTAGTATTTCAAATACTAATTTAAAACCAAATCATTTATGTATGTTACGTCAAGGTGTTGAGTTTAATAAAACGCAATCATTTATAAGTGTAATAGCGAATTTATATAATGATATAAATAGTAGAGAAAATATAAGTATTCGTAATATGAAAAAAATATTATTGAATGCATTAAATATTGATATTTTTATAACACTTCAGAATGGTAGTTTAATAAATAGTTTTAAAGATGATAAAAAAATAACTAGTGAAAATATTGACAAATATAAAGAATCAAAAATTTATAAAAATATTGATTTCACTAATATTGAGCATAAAGAATTTTTTAATAATGTTGTTAATAGTTATGAAAACTATATTAATTTTATAAATGATGATGAAATAGTTATAGATTATACATATCTTTGGGATTTAATATGTAAACCAAATCCAAATTTGTTTATAGATGGTTTAAATATGGTAATTATAGAAATGAATAATGATGATATTACTAATAATGTACGTATTATATGTCCAACGAATCATTATTCTAGTGAATTTTTTGATATTAATAAAAATACGTTGTTAATTATTAAAAATGACAATTATTATGAACCAATATATTCTGTTGAAGATAAAATCAAAACATTTTCTGTATCAAAAGTATTTAATTTTAAAAATACAAAATTACAAATAAATATTAGAAACACATTGGAGTTTATAAAGAATTCGTTAAATAAGTATTGTGGATTATATCCTAGTTTACCAAAAGTTTATAATTTCAAAAAAAATATACTTTTACCAGAAATGGTTACTATATTAAAAACATACAAATACGAGATAACAAAACAGGTTTTAAATTATAATGGTAAAGTTGTTGGAATTATTGTAAAAAATAATATTGGATCGGGATATATTCCATGTCTACCTTCGAATTTAATTGTTGATTTTAAGGAAACTACTTGGATAGATGATGATATTTGGGATACTTATGAAAATACAATTTCATTTTTACTAGAAGTATATAATAATACAAAAAATAAAATACCCTGTAAACCCATGATGAAAGTTATTGATGATGGATTAATAGTTGGAATACTTACAGAAACAAACCAATTTATATCTATAAAAGAACCAGTTCAAGATACTTTTGGAGAAGATTTAATTGTTGTTAATAATAGTAATTACATTGAAGCCGATGTAAAATCGATTCTATCCAATAAAAAAGATCATGATCGAATAGAATATATAAAAAATATAAAATTAGAAACTGGATTTTATAATACATTTCGAAATACAGTAAGAATATTATTGGGATTATATAATCATCGAAAAATACGCGGAGAAATTGAAGAATTATGTAATAATAAACCATATTTATTATATTCAGAAAAGCTATTGCTAATAAATAAAAAATTACGGGAATTGACTAGTAATAGTATTCAATTTATTTTATATAATAAAGAGTTAATAAATAAGATAGAAAATATAGCAAATTGTATAGTTAAAGATGAAAATAAATGTAAACAAAATAATTATTGTATGATAACAAGTGATAAAACTTGTAAATTATTAATTCCAAAAAATAACATTATTAATAATAGCGATAATGAAAAAATATACTATAATAAACTTTCTGATGAGTTAATTAGGTATAATAGAATAAATCAATTTATTTTTAAGACCAACAGTTTTCTCTCTTTCACAAATATTAAATATAATTTAAATGATGATGAAATAATATTATTACAGTCATTATTAACACAAGAATATTTTGAAAATATCGAAATACAAAAAAATAACCCTTATGTAAAACATAATACATATGATACTGTTAATCCTGATGTAAGTCAAAAATATTCTAATATTATTGATTTAAAAAGTTATAAAAATAAACAAAAATGTTTAATAGGTGAAAAAGATGTAGAAAAAAATATATCGAAATATTTACCTAGTAATTCCAAAGAATTAATATATAATAGATCAAATAATTGCTCATTTCAAATTATTTTAGATATAATTGAATCAAATGATAGTAGTAAAAAATTTGATTCTGTAAATTCTTTAAAAGAAGAACTTCTTTCTGAATATACTAAAATTATTACTAATGAAAATATGTATAATTTTTATAATATATTAGGTGATCAAGGTAAACAAACATTATTTAAAAAAATATTATTAGGTGAATCTAAATTTGAAAATGTTATAATGAGCGAATCATATTCATTATCAAGTATGGATATTTGGGTATTAGCTATAAAATATAATTTGCCAATAATATTAATATCAGAAACAGATTTCACCGAAAATAAAAAAAAATTCTTTATATTAAATAACCCTGTAAATAAATATGTATATTTTATAAATTATATAAATAGTACTAGTGAAAATGTTATACCTGAATGCAGATTAATAAAAGCATTAAATAATATAAAGATAGAAATAACATTACTACCAAATACAATAAGCGATAATATAAAAATAAATAAACCTGTTAATATTGATAAATATATTGATAATTATAAAAAAGTAACCGAAAAACGCAAAATCAAGCTTAAAATAAAATCTAAAGACGCATTAAAAGATGAACCCGAGGAAGATAAAGTAGAAGATAAAAAAATTTTAATTAAAATAAAAAAATCTAGTCAAGAAAATAGAAAAACAAAATCTGAATAAATATTACTACAATATGTATTATTAATATTTATTATTTTTTATAATCATAATCAATAACTATCGTTATAATCATCATCATCATCATCATTCGCGTTATAATCATCATTAGCATCATAATCATCATTTACAAAATAATCATTATTTACATATTCACCATCATCACCATCACCATCATCACCATCATCACCATCATCACCATCATCGACATTATCAACATCATGACCATCATCATCATCATCTACCGCATCATTATTAATATTAGAATTTTCTGGAGGAAAAATATTAATATTTAAATTAAATCTATATAATTTAATAAGTCTATTATTTCTATCACGCTTATGAACTATTTCAGCTAGACCAAAATTTGGATTATTTATAGAAAATGTTTTTAGTAAAGCTGTAACCATAGTATTGGATAAATGTCTACATGTTGGATTTAACGAATACAAATCTTGTAAATATAACTTTAAGAAAGGACGTTCAAATACTTTAATCAAAATTTTATTTGGAAAGTATGGTGAGATATTAATGTTAATATCATCACTTTGATAATAAATAAACATATCACGAATTAGTTTACATTTTTTTTCTTCACTAGATTTAGTTAATGTATTTTCAATGTTATAGTCTCTAATATTAGATTCATTATTATAGATAAAATTAGTCATATCAAAATTATTCTTGAAATATTGGTGAAAAAGAAAAGGCATTAAATAAGTGCTATTTTTTATAGCATAATATATATTATACAATGATGAAATATTAAATTCAATATTTGTATATGGATTTTTTATTGTCTTACACTCTACAAAAAAATTAGGCGAATATGACAATGCATCATTAATAATATTAATTAAATCAGTAATTCTAAAAGTATAGATAATTCTATTATCAGAATCAAAATAATTATAAAGAATATTTGATTTTAATTGAATAAATGGAGTACCATATAAATCAGTGTCATTTTCATATTTTTTAGAATGACGTTTTTTAAATTTATATGAATATTTTTGCAAAGAATTATATAATCTTTTAGAATTAATATATTCTATAACAGCATTGGTATATTCATCTTCAGAAAAATAGAGACCATTAATAATATATTTATTAAAATATTGTATTTGACTAATATTTATATCATTGTCTAAAATAATAAAATCAGTAATATGTTTTGAGAAAATTGCGTTAATTACAATATTATCCATATTTGATAATATTATATGATAAAAAAATTTTATATTGTATTTATAATTATTTATAATTATTTATAATTTTTACGCAAATGGGTCATAATCATCATCTTGTTTACCCATATCAACATCTTTAACATTATTGATATTTGTTTGAATGCTAATATTATTAATATTGCAAGGATCTTGTGGATCGATGAGGGAATTGAATTCTTTATCAATAATTGATTGAGCATCTTTCTTGTGCCATGTTTGAGTTTCGGATCTAGAGGTTACTTTATTAATATCAAGAACAACTTGGAATGAACTTGTTCCAAAATAACCTTCTTGACCGCACATTACATTTGCTGATACACCACGCATATTATCTAATTCAGCGTGTCTTGCGGCTTTAAGAAACATTTCTGGTGTTTCTTCAAAAGATGCTTTTGCAATTGCACCAATATTATCATTATTAATTCCATGACGGAAGATTGAAACCATAGTATCATTGCAGGTCATTCTATCACATAATACACTTAAATGATGATAGTTAATATAAGTACTGTCAAATTCAATAACTTCAGATAACTCGTTGAAAATAGACTGTCTGGCTGCTTCAATACCTAATACTCTGTAAATTTCTTGAATATCATTAGTTGTAGTATTATTAACATCAATATTATCTAATGCGAGTATTTCAATTAGATTTGTTCCAACTGTATCTAATACCCAAATCTCTTTTTTAACGAAACTATCTTCAGTTGGTTCAATATGATCAACAATTTTACGAAGAAGAATATTGGATATTTTCTTAACACCTCGCAGAATAATATTATCTAATAGTTGCTCTTGGAAATTTTTAATCTGATAAATTTCATCAGATTGATCCAATGATTGAGGAACATTTTTCTTTTTATTTTGAATAACATTATTTAATCTAATTCGGAATACAAGTTTTTCAGAGTTAAAATCGCTATAGATGCATGAAACGTCATTATGATATACTGTTTTAATGGCGAAGTTGATATCATCCATAGTAATATTTTTACTTAACATTTCTAGGTTATTTATTTCAATCCGGATAATCCATTTAGATTTTTGTTTTGCATCAGTAATTTCTAATTCACCACATTCTTCAATTAGATCAGTAAATTCCTTATATTGTTTAAGAGTTGTTTTATCATCTTCAATAAGAGTATTTAGATCATCTGGATCAAAACAAATGGATATGGATTTAACAACATCGCGTAATTTAGTATGTTCAATTTCGTGTAGAATTTTTTTTGCTTCTGACTGATCAGAATTAATATTTTTTGGTAAATAGATAGTACATGATGGATTTTTCGGATTTTCAGATAATGAAAGAACTTCTTCAATTCTAGGTACACCTCGGGTTACGTTTGATTTTGATGCAACTCCTGCAAAATGAAAGGTGTTTAGAGTCATCTGTGTAGTAGGTTCACCAATACTTTGGGCGGCAATCATACCAACCATTTCTCCAGGTGAAATAATTGATTTTTTGTAAGATAGAACGATTTCGTCAAGTAAATAAATAAGAGCTTTTTTATTGAAACGTTTATTAAATAATAGATCTTTTGGTGATAAATAATAATAATATAAAATTTTGAATAGATTATTTGGTTTGCAATAATAAATATCATTTAATTTTTGATAATATTCGTCAATTAAATTGAATGCTTCTAATGGTGAAAGATCAATCAAAGAATTAGAATTTATTTCTTGCTGTCCAATAACATTATTTATAATGTAACTGAATGCAACTGGTAGATGTACCATTTTATTTTCGCGATTATTAAATACATTACTGATAATATCAGTTTGTGAATCAATCATCATATCAATATACATTTTATTTTTTTTATTAAATTCTTTTGTTTGAGATGTATATTTTTTGGATGCATCTTTTGTAAATAACGATGTAACGGATGTTTTATCTGAATTCGGGATTTGGTAATGATTGTAAATGTCTTCTTTAGTCATTTGAACAAATGGCAATAACTGAAATTCAACTTTAACAGGATCAAAACCATCATCACCGTAATTATATTGAATAATTTTATTTTTATTATTACGAACTGTCATATCATATCCAACTTTAAGATCTTCAAGACCTTTGATTAAACGTCTTTGGATATAACCAGTTTGACTAGTTTTTACTGCTGTATCAATAAGACCGACGCGACCACCCATAGCATGAAAATATAATTCGGTGGGAGATAATCCAGAAATAAATGAACTTTCAACAAAACCTCTAGCCGAAGGAGAATCATCAAATTTATTAAAATGTGGTAGGGTTCGATTTTCAAATCCATATGGAATACGTTTTCCATCAACGTTCTGCTGGCCAAGACACGAGATCATCTGTGCAATATTTAGATCACTACCTTTTGATCCGGCATTAACCATAATTACGAAACGATTATCTTTGCTTAAACTTGAACGTCCAATCTTTCCAGCTTCAAGAGATGCTTTATTAAGAATATTATTGACTTGAGTTTCAAATTCTTGTTCAGTTAATTTACCAGAATTATTTTCAAAGATACCAAGATGTGTTTGATCGATTAAATTGTCAACTTCTTTTTTCTTACTAATAATTACTTCAGAAATAGACTTATTTGTATTACTATCAGCAATTAAATCACTAATACCAACACTGTATGCGTGACTTTTCATATATTCAGTTACGATAGATTGTAAATTGTCAATAAAATCAGCAGACGCCATATTACCATAATCGTTGCAGATCCGTTGAATCAGTCCTTTTGAACCATCGCCAACTACACCTTTTTCAATTTGTCCACGAATATACATTCCATTATTAATTTCAACAACTTTATTGGATGTCTTATAATCATCATCATCTTTAAAACCTTTGCTCTTATACTTTAATGAAATTGGAGGAAGAATTTGCGATAATATATTAAAATTTGTCATTGTGTCTTTATTTAATAAATTAATATTAACAGTTTTAATACCCATAAGTAGATTCATAGCCGTTCTAGAATTAAAATTGATATCTTCTCGTGAAAATAAATAACTACCAAGCATTGAATCCTGGAAAATACCAACAATGGATTTATTATTTGCCGGACTAATAATTTGATATGGTACTGCTGCTAGATTTTTCAGCTCTGTTTCAGATTGTTCATCTTGGGGCATATGTAAATTCATTTCATCTCCATCAAAGTCAGCATTATAAGGTTTTGTATCACCAACATTCATTCTGAATGTGTCGCCTTTTGGCATAATTTTAACAATATGACACATCATAGACATTCTATGAAGTGTTGGTTGACGGTTAAATAAGATTGCATCACCATTTTGCATATGTCTATGTACTTTATCTCCAACTTCTAATTTGATAGATTCTCTATCAATATAGCGGAGTGAAATATTTTCACCATTTTTTTTCTCAAGAATTTTTGCTCCAGGATAAATATCCGGTCCATTTCTTACTAATTTAAGTAAATAGTTCATGTTTTTATTATTTACTATCACTGGTTTAGTTAGGTTTTTAGCAATCTTAAGTGGAACTCCCAGTTCCCGAATTGATAGTTGAGGATCTGGTGTAATAACGGAACGAGCACTAAAATCAACTCTCTTACCCATTAAGTTTCCTCTCACTCTTCCACCTTTGCCATTTAAACGTTCTTTAATTGATTTAAGTGGACGACCAGATCTTTGAGCGACAGAAGCTACTCCAGGAATTTTATTATCAACTAATGTTGCAGTATAGTATTGTAATACTGTATGCCAATCATCAATAACTGCAGCATTAGCATTTTGAGCTATTTTTTCATTTAAAGTATTATTTGCTTTAATAATATTAACAATAATATGACTTACATCATCTTCACTTCGCTGTTGTGAGTCGTGTTTTACAGATGGACGTACTGCAGGTGGTGGAACTGCTAATGCTTGACAAATCATCCATTCTGGTTTAGACCAGATTGGACTAAAGCCCATAAAGTTAATGTCATCATCACTAATTCGTTTGAAACTTTTGATAACCCTTTCAGGTGTAAGTTTTAAAGATATTTTACCTCCATCATCGCTAGTTGTATCAATATCATCCCATTCTGCAATAATTGTTGCTAATCCTTCCTTTTTAATTTTATTTGGTTGTTTAGAGCTACATCCATCTTCTGTATCTTCACCGCAACGTTTAATTTTACTTGCTAAAGCGAATACCTGATTCCATCTTTCTTCAGGATTCATTTTCATAAAATATTTATACTTTTCTTTATTGATCAATAGTTTGCTACATTTTACACAGGTGCATCTTAATACTTTAATAATTGTATTTAAATACTGAATATAGAATACCGGTCTAGCCATATTAATATGTCCAAAGTATCCTGGTGTCATCATATAATCTAGTCCATCGGTTGGACAAATTAAACCTGGTTCTAAAACGCCCATTCTTGGATCAAATAAACCACCAATAACTGGTTTATTGTTGATATATGTATCTCTATTTGTTATTTCTGCTACTGATCCTTTACGAATTTCTTCTGGTGATAAAATACTAAATTGGATACCAATAACTTTTGATGGATTAGAAGATTTAGTTGCATTATTTTTTGACATTCTCCTTATATTAATAAAATAATATTTAGATTCTTTATTTTTATCAATTTTATTATAAAATTTTAATTAAATAATAATATTTAATTAAAATTGACGTAAATATATAATATTATTATCTATTAAATAAATATGGCTAAACGAAAAATTATTGTGGGACATAAATACAATACTAGATTTAAATCTCAAAAATGTGATTTTAACAAAAAACAATATTCAATTGATGATGATAGTGATGATGAAGATTGGTTTCCAGATAAAAGTGATGAATCAGATTCAGAATCAGAATCAGAATCAGAATCAGAATCTGAATTTCAATCAGAATCAGAATTAGATTCAGAATCTGAATATGGTGATACAAGTAAAACATATGTTAATTATAAAATTAATAATAATGATGAATTTGACCATGATAAATTTGATCATCTTTTGTCTCAATTATATCCATCTAATCATATAAAAAATAAAAATAAAATTTTACTAAATGATGAAGATGATAGTACAATTAATAATATTTCAGAATTAGCAACTAAAATATTAAAAAAACGTTTTGCTAAAAAATATAAAAATTATGATGATGAACTTGATGATGATGAACTTGATGATGATGAACTTGATGATGATGAACTTGATGATGATGAACTTGATGATGATGAACTTGATGATGATGAACTTGATGATGATGAACTTGATGATGATGTTTTAAATAGTAAAAAGGAATCAGATGTAGAAATTATTAAAAAAATAAAAGACATTGTAGAAGAGTTACGTATAAATAACAAAAAAAATAAAGTAGTTAATAATTTTGTCAAAGCTATTAAAAAAGAAGAAAAAATATTGTCTAGAAACAAAGATGTAAAAGAAAAAGAATCGAAGAAAAAAAATACTGATATTTTTAAAAAATTATTGACATCAAAAAATGATAAAAATTTACTCGGTTATTTTAAAAATAATGTTCCAATATCTGATCAAAGTAAAATCATCAAAGAAATGAAAGAAATGAATAGCACTATTCAATCACCAAAGCCACAATTACTTCAACTATTTGAATTAGATATTCCGGCGATGTTTAAGCCTATTGCTTTAAGAAAAATTCATAATTTATCTGAAATGGATGCATCATGTGGTGAATATTTTAAAATGAAATCTTGGGTTGATACATTTATGAAAATTCCATTTAATAAATATAATAATTTGCCAGTTAATATGAATGATGGTCTAGATAAATGTCATGATTTTATGTCGAATTCAAAAGATATATTAGATAGTGCAGTTTATGGATTAAATGATGCAAAATTACAAATCATGCAATTAATAGGTCAGTGGCTAGTGAATCCTAGCGCAGTAGGAACTGCAATAGCAATAAAAGGTCCTATGGGAACAGGTAAAACAACATTAGTTAAAGAAGGAATTAGTAAAATTTTAAATAGACCGTATCAATTAATAGCATTAGGTGGTGCTACTGATAGTAGTTTTCTAGAAGGACATAGTTATACATATGAAGGTAGTACATATGGTAAAATAGTAGATATTTTAATTCAAAGTAAATCTAGTAATCCAGTTATATTCTTTGATGAATTAGATAAAGTAAGTGACTCGCCAAAGGGTGATGAAATTACAGGAATTTTAACTCACTTAACTGATTCTACTCAAAATTGTAATTTTCATGATAAATATTTTTCAGAGATTGATTTCGATTTAAGCCGGGCATTAATTATTTTCAGTTACAATGATGAAAGTAAAATTAATCCTATCTTAAAAGATAGAATGTATCAAATATCTACAAAAGGATATACTATGGAGGATAAAATAAATATTGCTCAAAAATATCTTTTACCAAAAATTTATAAAGATATTAAATTTGAAACATCTGATATTGTAATTCCAGAAGAGATTTTAAAGCATATTATTAAAAATAATACCGAAAATGAAGATGGTGTTCGTAATCTTAAAAGATGTCTTGAGATAATCTTTACAAAATTAAATTTATATAGATTAATGAAGCCCGGTATGAATTTATTTACAGAAGAATTAACTATGAATGTGACATTTCCAATAGAATTAAATATTGATATGATAGAAAAATTAATTCGTAAAAAACCGGATGAAGATCCTGGAAAATGGCTAGCAATGTATCAATAGGATTAATTTATTTATTATAATTATTAATGTAAAATAAATTAATATAAATATATTTTACATTAATAATTATAATAATGGCAAATACTGATATTAATAATTTAACAATATTAAAATTTAACCTAGAAAAATGTATATTATGTTCCAATGATGAAATTGTTTTTTCTTCTGAAAATAAAGATGTCCAGAAAATATTAAAAAATTTGAAAGAAGTAAAATCTGTAAGTAAAGTAAATGAATATGTATTAAATCTTAAATACATATTAGGTCAGATTAATGGATTTTTAGAAAAAAATTGTACACATGAATGGGTATATGATACTGTAGAATATGGACTAGATAGTAGTAAAAATATTAAATACTGTAATAAATGTTTTACTGGTTATTAACTATATTTTTTAAATAATAATTATATGCTGTAAAGTCTTCATCTTTATTTCTATCATAACTCGAAAACTCGGCGCTAATATTATTATAATCATATTTACTGCCACAAGCATGACCTCTAGTACGTATTTTTTTATATTCATCAAATGTTTTACATTTATAATGATTAATTTGTATTATATCGGTATCTATAAAATTAGTATCGAATGTTTTATGGTTAAAAGTAACATCAAAATTATCGTAGTTTTTATTTGATGTATTTTTTATAAAAAAATTTTTTTTTACAGCTATAATATGTGGATTATAAAAAAATCTTAAACAAGATTTATTAAATAAAGTTTTAACAAGTCTATGGCCTGATTTTTCGCAGTTTGTGAATCTCATAATATTATTATTAGCGGTTAAATTATATTTTTCAGCATTTATTTTAAAATCACTATTTATATTTGAACCAAAAAATTTCCAATTGATTGCAATACCAGCACAATTATTATTATTATTACCTTGAGAAAATATGTATTTTTTTATAAATTCTTTTATATTATTATTTTCTTTAAGAACTATATATTCGTCGATATCCATATGAATAACATGTGTAATATTCATATTGTTAATATAATTTTTTTGGAAGTCCATTAAAGCCGCCATTTGTTTATTTTCATAATCTAAACATGGAAAATGTATAACGGTTATATTATCTTTATATTTATGAAGTAAATTATAATATTTTGGTTTATCTTCATTATCATAAATAAAAATATGATTAAATCCAATACTTAAATGATATAAAACAAACTCTTCTATATAATTTTCTTCTCCTTTAGCTATACATACAATAACTGGTATTATTTCAGTTTGATTAAACAATTCACATAATGGCCCATGACTATTTATATCATGAAAATTAGTTAAACAACAATAATTTGTATCAATATAAGTTTTTAAATTATTTATTTTTAGACAATTTGGACCATGATTATTATTAACAGAACAACTAAAGCAACAATGATCTTTATTAATAAGTTTAAAATATCCACATTTACAAGTAAGTTTGTCTAGATCTATCATTAGTATAAATAAATATTATAAAATTATCTAATATTTTAAAATTATCTAATATCATAAAAGAACTCTAACCAATATCTATTATTTTCATGTTTACTCAATTCATAGTAGTTAAATAATATACCAGATTCTATAATTAATATATCAATATCTTTTTTATACATAGATAAATAATTATTTATAGAATAATAGTTTGGGTTTTGAACGATTCTATTTAGATACAAAGTTTTATTAGTTTCATTAAATTTGAAACAACCAATAAAAATAGGACCCTTTATAGTATCTATATTTTCTGGGCAATAACCAATATACATATCTGAATCACTTTGATATTGTTCGGCATATATACGAACTGTAAACATATCACCAAACATAAATTGTGGATATGTAATTTCATTATTTACCATATCAAAAATCCATTTTTTACACCATTCAGATGTAATATCTGAATTTAATAATTTTAAATTACGATTATATCCACTTGTTAGTCTGTTTCTTGGAATATTATTAAAACTACTCATGCAAGACGATAATAATAACATTGATAATAATATCATTAGCATTACTATATTATCAATAAATTGTATGATTATGTTTATATTATTTTTTTTTTGCAATAATAAGTTTCGAAAATGCATTAATATATTTGTACGAATTATATAAATACTATTAAAGTAAAAACTAACTATAAATTAAAATTCATCTACTATTTTTAATTTATATTTGGTTTTTTTTGTTTGTGCTGATGGTTTAAATGAAGTGCGTTTTTTATATGTTTTTTTATGTAAAATTGATGGAGCCGATTTTACTTTTGATAATATACTTGTCTTATTTTTTTTTGTATTTAATTTTGTATTTGATAATGATAATGCTTTTTTTTTTGATTTTGGTTTTTTTAAATTAAAATTTGTCAATGCTTTTAAATAACCAGAATTACCTGGTTTATATTCTTCTTCAGCCCAAAGTACCTGGTTTTCTATAAATTCAGTATGTTTTTTTTTATGTATTTTTTTTAATTTTTTTGTAAGTAATGAACGAAGTGCTGTAACATGTTTATTTGAGATATTAAAAAAATTTATTTTACGTGTATTAGGGTCTAAATTTCCAATTTTAAATAAAATTCCTTTTTTAGCTAATAATAAATCATAAACATCATTAGTTTTTTTATCTAATGCATATTTTTCTTTTTTGTTTGTAATTATTATTAACCCTTTTAATAAACTTTTTACATTCATTATATTATTACTATAGATTAAAAATCTGAAGGATGGGTTCTATTACCACCGCGCTGATTTAAGTATTGCATTTGTTTATTGCTTATGCAAGCGCATCCGGTAGAATTTGAATATTGCTGTGGTTCATAGCAACATTTTGGGTCAAATTTATTAGCATAAAACATTGACATTTCACCTTCGGGTAAAGGTACTTCACCACCAACATTACCGTCTAACTTTCCAAACCACGATTTATAAGTTGTGTCATCTTTTGAAGCTGGAGTATCCCAAGTATCGCCAGGGACACCTTTACCTGTTCTCCAGTCGATTGGTGAACCCATCATTTCTAATCCTTCTTTCATAGTAACTTTTGAACATGAACATACAAGATATGAACATAATATCCACCCTAATAATATGCATACTATAATTATTTCTAAACGAACTTTACATCCTAGAATATTTAATTCCATCTCTATACATAATTAATAGATAATAATTATGTAAAGATTAATTATAATAAATTGATTAATTCCATATCCAATGAACTATTATAATCAAGTACATTGATATTTGCAATTTTTATATGGGAAGATTCGGTTACTAAATTATATAATTTTTCATTATTATTTAAATTAATTTTTGTACTCAAAGAAAAGTCTATACAACTTTTATTTTCTAAATAAAGTTTATTAGAATAAATAATATTTTTATGATCATCTAATTTAAATTTATAAATATTTTCTACATTATTAGAATCTATAGTAATCTTACCGATAACTTTATTATTATTCTCTAGAATATCATCAACATTTATATCTGATATTTTTTTTAATGAATTATCATTTAATTTAATAAGTGTATCACTATGAAATGATATATCACATTTTTTATTTATATCACAAATATTACAACAATATTTATTAGTTAAATATTTAATTTCTTTACTACTACACTCATCATAATCTGTATATGTAACATTATTTATTAATATATGTTTATTTGTAGTATTAAAACAATATAAAATTGGGTTAACTGTTTTATTATAATCGGTTATTTTGTCACCATAATTGTTATCTATGCATGAAATTAGTTTATCACCCTTATAAAACTTATGATAACCAGATACAATTGTATTATTAATATTATACATATCTTCTCTCTTTGACGACATTTGCATTGTCGCTGTTACAATTGAATTATCTTCTAAAATATCACCATTCTCTATTTCACAAATCGGTTTAATTTCGCCATTTTGAAGTGTAATATGAGTATTTTTATCAAAACACGAATTTGATGGTGTTGCAGGGATGCTACTATTAGGTTTTACAGAAAGCGATGAACTTACATCTAATATTATTATAGTTAAAGGTAATACTATAGCCGTAAATACTGCTAATAATCCAAATGCTTCAGGTAAAGTAGCTCCAAATGTAAAAAATGCGGCTGCAAATAATCCAACAATTATTGCAGCTAATGGTATTAATATTAATAAAATTATAATCTCAATAATACTTCCTATAAAAGATCTTAATGTTTCATAGGCTCCAAACATTGTAAATAATGCTCCCGTAAAAACCCCTTGTGTTTTATCAGCAATTGATTTAACAATAATTGTTTGTTCAACTATTGGAGCGGTTATATTTAATGTCCGACTCATTACATCTTCACTAACATCTTTTACACTATTTCTTATATTATTGAACATTGCTCTAATACTATTGAGCGCACTACCGATTTCACTAGCGACTTCTTTTATCATTGATAATATATAAAATAAGGGTTCCAATACAATTCCAATTATAGATGATAATAAAGATTTAATACATCCGTTAAAATTTTCATCGGTTACTTCTAATATACTTTTATTAGGGTCATTTAAAATAATTCCAGCAAATGGTATGTAAATTGGGTTACATTTTTCTTTATTCCAATTCTTTTTTATAGGTGTAATATGACACATAACATAATAATAAGATGATGCTATGAAAAAAATAAAAATAATTATTAATGCTATGATAACATCTATACCATATTTTTCAAAATAAGATTGTTTTTCATATAATTTATTAAATGTTTTTACAATATTTGATGTATCTGGGTCATTCATATATAATATATTTATAATATTGTTTAAAATGTAAAGTAAATATAAAAAATAAAAAAATTAATATTTTATATTTTATAAAAATTATTTATATAGTTTTACTTGGACTACCATTATTGTCTTCCCAATCATGAAATATATGTTTTCCTAAACAGATTAAATGATTTGATGTAATTAAACAAGATAAATTATTAGAATTTATATCACTATGAACGGCTTCTTTACAATCTTTCACTTGAATGAATTTATTATCATTTTTGTCAAAAAATAAATGTGTTCCAGAAACAATTATATCTTGCTTGTTTTCACCATTTTCTATTTTATATAATTTTTCTATATATTCACCATTATCATCTATATTATTTAGATCCATAACAGCGTGAACTGTCTCATTATTTTTTAATTTCTCTCCGGGTTTTAATTTTCCCATTTCAATTAATTCATTATTTTTTGTTCTAACTAATGTTTTTGGATGAAAACAAATAGCTCGAACTATTTGTCCTGGGGGACCTCTCCAAGTTGCATTCATGGTCATTATACTTCCAGATAACATATATAATAATGTTGCTAAAGTACCTACTAATTTTCCAAAAGTATCTTTAATATCTATTGTTAATCGTTGTATTTCTATCAATATATTTAAAAATACACTCATTATACTTGTGACTATATTTGTTATCATATTTCTTATATAATTAAAAAAGTCTCTTACATAACCCAAAGCATTTGTTGCTTCACTTGTAATTTCATTTATAATATTCAATGAATAATGAATTGGATCTAAAAATTCACTCATCATACTAGTTTGCATATTTTGAATGCAATATGAAAAATTATCTGTTACACTTACATTAAAAATGCCTGCTAATGGCATAATCATAGGATTACATCTGTATATTGGCCAATTTTTCTTAATATTATTTAAACCAACTCCTAAAACCGAATATAATATTAATAATATAAATAAAATAATTATAATTAGTGAAAATATAAAGTCTGATGTATTCATATTAATTTATATTGCTATAATTTAATTACATTAAATCGTAATTAAATTATGATTTTACGATAATATCTTAATAAACATTTTATATAATTTACACTAGATATACGATTTGTATTATTTAATAATTATTTTCTATTCTTTCTAGATTTTCTATGCTTTGTAGATTTTCTATGCTTTGTAGATTTTATATGCTTTGTAGATTTTCTATCTTTTCTAGATTTTCTATGGTTTGTAGATTTTCTATGGTTTGTAGATTTTCTATGCTTTCTAAATTTTCTATGCTTTCTAGATTTTCTTCCTCCATTTGTAGGGTTTAGATTAACAAATTTATCTCCAACCGCACTTGCTTTATTTGCTGCATATACTTCACTAGAATATTTAGTGGCGTTAGTTCCCGTATATATACTTTTTGGTCCATGATGTATAAAAGATGGTGTTGTCATATTACCACCGTGATGTCCAGCAATACTATTTTGAGATACATATTTGTCATTTAACCATTTAATTCTATTAACTGGTCCATATGTTTTATATGGAGAAGGTAATAATTCTTTATTCGTTAAACTCATAATTATATATAATATATATCGAAAAAATAATAAAAAAAAGATTAAATCTATTATTATAATAATGATGAACGATAATGAACGTCTCCATTTACAAAAAATGATTCAAGCAAATAATACAGAAGATACTACTGACGCCATTCGCAGCGTAAAGCACAGTAATCTTATATATGAAGATGTACAACAATTACTATCATTAAAAACTAAATATGCCCGCCTAGTAAAATCAAATCCAAATGAATTTGACGCAATTTGTACTAGTAGATGTGCATTTTTATTTAATCACTATACTGATATATTTAACAAAGTAAAAAAAAATGAAATTGATTTAAATATACTTAATAACTTTTTAAATGTATTGAGACAAATTGAGGAGGGTAAAATTGATCAGCACGAAGGTTCATTTATGGTTGGTAAAGTATTAAAAGAATTGTATATTGACAGTGCGTTAAAAAAATCAGAAAATTTAGATAAAAAAAATACAAAAACAAAAACAGAAAAGGTTCTTAAACCTGAAAAAATCACATGGAAGCAATTTAAACATCAAAACGATGATAAATAAAAATTTAAATAAATTTAATAAACTAATATATTATATAAGAAATGGATATTGAAAATATATTGAAAAAAGTTTATAATGAAACAAAAAACAATGATAGTGGAAAATTAGCCACATATATTCCACAATTAGGTAGAGCTGATCCGAAATTATTTGGTATATCAATATGTGATATAAATGGTAAAATGTATAATATCGGAGATACAAATAAAAAAGTTCCGATTGAATCTATTAGTAAATTATTTTCTTTAGCGTTAGCATGTAAAAAACTAGGAACCAAAACGGTATATGATAAAATTGGAAGTAATGGTTCATTTTTACCATTTAATTCTATAATAGCCGCTAAATTATCTCCGACACATACTATAAATCCATATTTAAATCAAGGGGCCATGGCAACAACATCTCTTTTATATGAATCAAATCAAGATAAATATAAAGAAAAAATAATAAAAAATATGTCAGAATTTGCAAACAAAAAGCTGCATGTCGGAGAGAGTGTATATAAAAGTGAAAGTGAAACTCATGATACAAATATGAGCCTAGCATATTTATTAAAATCTGTAAAACGATTTTATGGTCCTGTAGATAAAGTTGTAGATGCATATACTTATCAGTGTTCTACAAAAGTTAGCTCGGAAGATTTAGCAACTATGGCTTCGGTATTTGCTAACGCGGGAATTCATCCGGAAACAAAAAAGAAAATTTTGGATAAAGAAGACTGTATATATATATTAAATACGCTTCAACCAGAAGGTCTATATGAATATTCTGAAACTTGGATGGTAAAAACTAAAGGTTCGGCGTATGCAAAAAGTGGTGTTGGTGGTGGAATATTAATAGTAATACCTAATGTATGTGGTATTGGAATTATATCTCCAAAATTAGATAAAATAGGTAATTCAGTTAGGGGTATACAAGCAGGAATAAAATTATCGAATATTTTAGGAAGAAAAATGTTTAAAAATAATAAAACCAGAAAACAAAAAAAATAAATCAAGTATATATATACTTGATGTCTGAATTTCAAAAAATTATTAATAGTACTCCTGGTCAATTTGTAATTGGTGGATTAACTGTATCTGGAATTGGATATTTTGGAAATATTGTAAGTAATCCAGCTTTAGCAGCTTTAATTGCTGCTGTACCAATTGGAATGCCTAGCACTGTATTTATAGATAATAGTAAAATTGAAGGTTATTCTTATAATCTCGTTCTCATGACTGTTGTTTTATTAATAGCGTCTTTATCAAATTGGTTATTAATTAGTAAATTAAAATATGATAAATATAAATCGGTAAGCATTTCATTATTAGTCTTTATTATTTTAGGATATTCTATAGTATTATCATCTAAATCCAAAAACTAATTACTTTTTCTCTCTTCATTTCAATTATATAGAATAAAAAATATAATTGAAATTAAATAATCTATGAAAAATGATTATATATAATATTATGTCTTATACACTTTTAATTGTAGAATCTCCTGCTAAATGTGGAAAGATCGAAAAATTTTTGGGACCAGGATATAAATGTATTGCTAGTTATGGACATTTGCAACAATTAGAGAATCTTAAAAGTATTGATTTACAATCATTTGAACCACGCTTCACTCCATTAGATAATAAGCGCCAACAGATTGAACGATTAAGACAACTTATAAATAGTTCAAATGATGTATTAATAGCTACAGATGATGATCGAGAAGGTGAGGGTATTGCTTGGCATATTTGCAGTTTGTTTAATTTACCAATTTCAACAACAAAGCGTATTATTTTTCATGAAATCACTGAAAAAGCAATAAAAAATGCTGTAAAAAATCCAACATTATTAAATATGAATATAGTATTTGCACAACAAGGGCGTCAAATTTTAGATTTATTGGTAGGTTTTAAAATTTCACCTATGTTATGGCAAAATATTTCTAGAACAAAAAAAGGATTAAGCGCTGGTAGATGTCAAACCCCGGCGCTGCGTTTAGTATATGATAATCAGAAAGATATTGATAATTCACCTGGAAAAAAGGTTTATAACACAACTGGTTATTTTACAGAACAAAATTTACAGTATACATTAAATCATCATTTTGACGATGAAGATAAGGTTGTAGAATTTTTGGAAGAATCAACTGAACATAATCATGTATATACATGTTCAAAGCCTAAAAATACAATAAAAAAACCACCGACACCTTTTACTACTAGTTCTTTACAACAATCGGCAAGTAATGAATTACATATTTCACCAAAAGATACTATGATGATATGTCAAAAATTATATGAGGGTGGTTATATTACATATATGCGAACAGATAGTAAAATATACAGTAAGGAATTTATTGAAAAGATTAAACCATATATTAGTGAAAAATATGGAGAAAAATATATTAATGAAAACATTGATATGCTATCTGAAAAAGAGTCGGAAAAAAAGACAATAAAAAAAAAGACAAAAAAAGGTGAGAAAGAAGAAAATAATAATGCACAAGAAGCGCATGAAGCTATTCGTCCTACAAATATTACTTGTAGTAAATTACCAGATGAGATGGAATCTAAAGAAATTCGTATGTATAATTTAATTTGGAAAAATACAATGGAAAGTTGTATGGCTGAAGCAACATATAGTTCTATTAGTTCAAAAATAACAGCACCATTTTCACATGAATATAAATACAATTCTGAACAAGTTATATTTCCTGGATGGAAAATAATAAGTGGATATGATGAAGAAAATAAATATTATACTTATTTATTATCAATTAAACAAGATTTAATTGTTCAATATAAAAAAATTCTTAATAAGGTAACAATGAAAGATTTGAAAATGCATTATACAGAAGCGAAGTTAGTTCAATTATTAGAGCAAAAAGGAATTGGAAGACCATCAACATATTCAGCGTTAATCGACAAAATACAAGAGAGAGGATATGTTAAAAAAGATAATATAAAAGGAAAATCTCTTGTATGTACAGACTTTGAATTGGAAAATGATGAAATAACTGAAATAGAAAACAAGAGAGAATTTGGAAATGAGAATAATAAATTAATTATTCAAGATGTTGGAATATTAGTATTAGACTTTTTATTAAAAACATTTGACTCATTCTTTGAATATGAATATACAAAACAAATGGAAGATGAGCTTGATTTAATTGCCAAAGGTGAAAAAAATTATAAAGAATTATGTAAATCATGTTTAGACGAAATTGATAAATATGTATCAGAAAATCCAGATGAAACTAAAATGGAAGTATATATTGATGATAATCATACATATATGATTGGTAAGAATGGTCCAGTTATTAAGTATATGGTAGGTGATAAGATAACGTTTAAGTCAGTGAAAAAAGATATTGATATTGATAAACTAAAGAGTGGTGAGTATAAAATAGATGATATTATTGAAACAGATAATCGTGATATGGGTAAATATAAAGGAGATAACTTATATATTAAAAAGGGGAAATTTGGATTATATGTTGAATGTGGAAAAATAAAGAAATCATTAAATAGTATAAATAAATCAATTGATACTATTGAATTAGATGATATAATTAAAGTTATAGAGACAACCTCAACTATTAATTGTATTAGAGAAATAGATAAAACTTTATCAGTGCGCAATGGTAAGTTTGGTGATTATATATTTTATAAAACAGAAAAAATGAGTAAACCAATATTCTATAAATTAAATGGATTTATGGATGATTATAAAACTTGTGATATAAAAATTCTTAAAGATTGGATTATAAAAACATATTTCAATAAAAAATAAATTTTATTATAAACGGTAGGCTGAAGGAATGTTAACATTATATTTTTTTGGTATTTCATTTTGTAGTTGATTAATTTCTAGTGTAAAATTGAATTCTACATCATCAAACCAAACTGGTGTTCCATCGTGATATCTAAATTTAAATTTAAAATCTTGTATTCTTTCAATAACTGGATCAAAATAAGCAACATTTTGTAAGAGGCCATTTCTGGAATCGAATTGTTGACCAGTAGGATATATTGTAGTTGCTATTTTAGCAAAAGCAGTATTAATTGAACCATTATTTTTACTTGTATAACTTGAATTACTATTGTCTTGCGCGTAAGGTTGTAATTCATCATAAGTATTCCACTTATCAATTTCTAAATATATAGGTTCTGATTGTAGGAATTTAAATACTCTTATATCTTTTTGTAAGAATGAATCAATATAATATATAATATCGCCAGGATTATTTGGGGTGAGCCAATATTTTGGTTGAGGTAAATATTCAATATCTCTAGGATTTTGTGATATATCAGAAGTATATATTTTTTTTTCATAACCGATATAATATGGAAAGCCCCAGTTAGAAGAATTATTAAAAACAGGATTTAGTTGTCCACATGGACCATTTCTTGATGCAATGCAATCGCAGCTACATATTGAAGGATCTTTCTCTGGTGGATTATTTTTTGGACAACAAGGTTGAATATATAAAATTTCTCTATCAAATAACAAATGAAAACAATCAAGGTTGTTTCCAAATGAATATTTTTCTGTAACTTCATTATAAAAAACTTTAAATCCGGTATATGAATTTATAAGTTCATTAGTAAGAGTTATAGTTTTATTCAAATGATATTCTATTACATTTTGTAATGACGTAGGGTTATAAAATCCATCAGGAATAGTGATCCTATATTCTCCAATATAATCGCCTGTTAATAATTCAACAATAAATGTGGTATTTTGTTTAGCATTAGAAAAATTATAATACATTGCAGGTAATTGAATTTCTAATAGTCGCATTGATTGGATGTTTATATATTGTTGTGGGCATTTTATAGAAAATTCATGAGAAAATGGCCAGGCTCTAGTATCTCTATCAGATGAATGAATTGTTAACAATTTTCTATGTAAGTTATAATTTTGTACTCTTTCAATTATAGGATGACTAGTATTGCGATTTAAATTATTATTTTCAGGAGGTGGAAAATTAATCATTTATCTTATATTTATATTATTATTATAAAAAATAAATCTATTAATTATATATAATGGTAGAACAAATAAAAAAAAAAAATAATTTGATTAATTATACGTTTGGAATATTAATATTGGGTATATTAGTATTAATAATATCGAGATTTACTAAAAATGTTAGCAATAGTATTATTGGATATTCAACAATAAATTTAGGTATGATTTTTTTAATAATATTAACAGGTATACATCTGTTAGGTAAGAAAACAATATGGCCATTAGTAGCTATAATAACAGTTTGGTGTTGTGTTACTTGGTTAATTGTAATCGATAGTATATATTTTAATCAAATAAATGAAAATCATGTTGCTAAAGAATATTATACATATTCTATGGTATCAACTATTTTATTATTTGTCCAAATATTTGTAAGTTGTAATTTTTTATTTAATGATACAAATGATGATAATTTCGCACTTAAATTAATGTGTCTAAACTATTTACAATTAATAATAATTTCATTTATGCAAGTAATACTTCAGTTTTTTTCAACAGATGGTTAAATCTTATTAATAAATTTAACAAATTTAAATGTAATCCCATATTCGCTTTTTGTCTCCCATATACCAGATATTTTTATAACATGGTCATTATTAGTATTAATAATCCTGCTATTATGCTGATTATTAATATATTTATTATAAATATAATTGAATTGTTCTTTAATTTTGTATACCGGTATTTTTTTATTGTTATATTTTTTTAAAATAGTGCGTTCTATATTTTCTAGAAATAATATAACACCTTGATTATTTAATGCGGTATTATAATCTATTTTTAATGAAATATATATACCATTTAATGTTAATAATTTATTAGAATAGATTATTCTAATAAAAGTACTATCATTCATAACTGTATTTTTTATAGGGTCTAAAAATTGAACATTATCAATATTATATTCTTTAGAATCAATATACAAATTCATATCTAATAAAAATAAACTTTTATTTTTAAGTTAATACTTATTTATTTAATAGTAATAAAATCATAATTAATGGAAAATCATTATATTGAGTTTTATTTTTTTCAATTTCAGTTAATAATTTATCACTGTAAATTATATCATTTTCTAGGTTATCCATTTTTTTTGATAAATATTGAATCCACACATTTGATATATTGGGTTGTGTATCTTTTATATTTTCAAAACGCTGTATTAAAGATTTTATTTTGTATTTCATTATTATTTACTTAAATAATAATAGCTATATTTAAACATAAAATGAAATTATATGAAACAACATTTGATGATTATATTAAAGCCAGCAATAAGATTACTCTTCATCCAAAAGCTAATATGCAATTAAAAATAAATTTTTCTGAATTATCAAATTATATTATATACGGTCCTCCCGGAACTGGTAAATATACACAAGCATTAAAAATTATAAATAACTTTAGTGAGTATAATTTAAAATATGAAAAAAAAATGGTTATTACTTATAATAAAACGATTTACTACTATAAAATTAGTGATATTCATTTTGAAATTGATATGAGTTTATTGGGATGTAATTCTAAACTGCTTTGGCATGAAATCTACAATAATATTGTAGATATATTATATTCTAAAAATATAAAAAATGGTATTATTTTATGTAAAAATTTTCATTTAATACATAGTGAATTGTTAGATAATTTTTATAGTTATATGCAAACTTTATATAATACTAATATTCAGATAAAATTTTTTATTATAACCGAACATTATTCATTTATACCAGAGAATATTGTAAGCACGTGTAAATTAATAAGTGTTCCTCGTCCATCAAAAATTCAATATAATAAATGTTTAAGTAATAAAATAGAAAAAAAAACCAACTTGCAAGATATTGAAAATATAAAAGAATTAAAAAATAATTCTTTGATTAAAACTGATAAAAAAAGTGATTATAAAATTATAGGAGATAAAATTATACAGCATATTATAAACTATAAAACATTAAATATTGTAACTTTAAGAGATGATATTTATGATTTATTTATATATGATATAAATATATTTACTACATTTTTGTATATAATACAGGTTTTAGTTGAAAAAAAATATATTACTAAAAATATGATGACTCCAATAATGATAAAAATTTATGATTTATTTAAATATTACAATAATAATTATAGACCAATTTACCATTTAGAGAAATATATCTTATATTTAATAACTATTGTGCATGAATTATAAAAAAGCTATAAAAATATTATCGATTGATGAATCTAGAATTAATTATAGTGTGATTAAGCGTAATTATTATATTCAGGCTTTGAAACATCACCCTGATAAAAATAATGATTCTGAAGAATCAAAAATAAAATTTCAAGAAATAACCCAGGCATACACGTTTTTAAAAGAATATGAAAGAAATGATTATAAGAATCATTGTAATAATAAAAATAATAATGAAAATACAGATAACTATATGTTTGATCTTGATTATAAAAATTTATTTAAGCAATTTTTATCGTCTTTAGATGGTAATGATTGTTTTTCGCTTTACGATATCAATGAACTTTTAGTGTTATTTAATAAAAATTATATTAATAGTCTGAATAAGATAATGAATGTTTGTTCAAAAGAAAAATTAATTATATTTTATGATTATTTACAAAAATATAACGATTTTTTAATTGAAAAAGATACTAACATTTTATCTATTCTTGAAGAGGTTATAAAAAATAAGTTGAAAAATGATGAGAGAATTATATTAAATCCATCAATAATTAATTTATTTAATGATGATATTTATAAATTAGATTATAATGGTGAACTTTACTATATACCATTATGGCATAATGAACTAATATATGATATAAATGACAGTTCGCTATTTATAGAATGTATTCCAGACCTAGATGATAATATTTCTATTGATGATGATAATAATCTAGTTATAAAATGTATTTTTGAATTTAAAAATATTATTTATAAAAAAACATTAGAAATAATGGTCGGTGAAAAAGTATTTAATATTCCTGTAAATGAACTAAAAATTAAAGAAAAACAATTTTATAAATTTTATAATTGTGGTATTTCATTAATTGATCATACTAATATTTATAATGTTTCAAAAAAAAGCAATATTATTGTTGATCTAACATTGGTGTAAATAAAAAAATACATTTATTATATTTTTTTATTTGGATTTTTATTTGAGTTTTTTATTTGGATTTTTATTTGGATTTTTATTTGAGTTTTTTATTTGAGTTTTTATTCTTCGACCTTCTTCTTACGGACAACCTTTTTCTTTGGAGCTGGTGGGGGATCTGGATCATCGACTGAAGGTTTTTTCTCTGGTGACTTTGGTTCAACTGGTGGCGTTGGCTCATCCACTTGCTTTGTTGCAACTACTTCTGCAGGGGGTTCATCTTCATCATCAGAATCAACTACCTGTGCAACTACAGCATTATCTTCATCATCAGAATCTTTAGAGTTTTTTAGCTTTTCTTTATCAGAACTAGAGAGTGTAATAAAACACTTTCCTTTTAGGGTTTCTTTTGGCTTAATAACTGCCTGAATAAGCTTCCATGTAACACCAAATTTACCATTTGCAAACCAAATACCTCCACACTGAATTACAGTTGCAATATTGCTACCCTTTGTAATTAGTTCAGTTGGTACTAGACCCGATTCATTCGGGAAAATTTGATTTTCTTCAAGATCATATAGTTCACACTTCCACTCACCTTCCCAAAATGGGATTTTGATTCGTAGCGTAGGAGATCGAGAATAATCTGGTTCTCCACTATTAGGATCTTTAGGGTATCGAAGAAGTGGTGTGAATAGTGCGTCAATTACTTCAGGAGTCATCTTGGCTTTATTCATCCACTCTTTAGAGTATGTAACCGCGTCATTTTTAATCTTTGATTCAAATTTTTTGATATTATCAAGAAACTGTGTAATTTCAGGAGTACTATATTCGTCATTTGGAAACTGGAGTGACATATCATATGTACGCTTTCCAGAAACTTCATCATGATATTCGTTAATACCCCAGGTTAGCATAAGAGGAGTCGAAACAAATAGACTTTTATTGGTTGTCTTGTTAAGAATACCAATACTCTTACCACCTACACTATTAATTTTTGGCTTTGTGTAATTAGTGCTATTCTTGAAGTCAAAATCGACACCAGAAACAATCATATTTGTATTCTTTCCACTCGCCATTGTATGATAGTTTAATACGTTTGTATATCTTTAAATCAATTTTTTTTTAAAATTAAATCAAAATATAAATATAAAAAACACTCTAGTACTGCAGTTAATATGTTATTATTATGATAATAATAATATATATATATATGAATATGAAAAATAATAATCCTCGAATTAGTTTTTCAGATGTTAATGAAATTCGATTTATAGAAAATAACAATATTAATAACAATAAAAATAATTTACCAAATTTCTTCCCTGACTATATTGATAAAAGTAATCATTCATTAAATGGTAAATCTAGTAAAATCAATGATCTAAATATTACTGTTAAACCGATTAATCGTAAACAATTAGCACTTCGACCAGTTCAAAAAAATCCTTCAAAATTAGTATTTAAAAAATAATAACCGAATTATTGACTATTATTTTTTACAATTATTTTTTTCTAACTCATTTGATAAATGAGTTACTGTGGCCATTGTACTTGTTAAGTACATACTAGGTATAATTCCATGTATAATTGCTTTTATACACCCAATAAACATGCATTTAGAATAATAAAAAGATATTTTTAAATGTGAAAAATATGACATACAAACAGAATTTGGATGACTAAATTTACTGTACATTTTTTTATATAATAACTCTTTTTTATTTTTTATTTTATATTTTATATTTTTTATTATATTTTTTTATTATATTTTTTACTTAAGCAGTTACCGCACCAGACGCAGCACCATCAACTTTAGGCTGCGATTTAGCAAAATGAGGACTCATATAGCGCTGAAGATTGAAATATGTAAGCTCATCTCCAGCTCCGATCTTAAGAAGAGAGGCTAGGTTCTTATCAGGATTGATCTTGCGACCATTGCTTTTATCCTGAAGATTATGCTCGCGAATGTATCCATTAATCTCCCGAGTTACCTCTGTACGAGCCATTTCAGTTCCAATGGGCTTGTTAAGGAAAGTCGCAAGCTCTTTGCTGATTAGTGTAGGCTTAATAAAACCGCTTGGTGCACGGTTAACTGATTTACGCTTGCGCTTGGATGCCTGTTTCTGGGCAGCTTTAAGCTCGCGAACCGCGCGTTTCTCAAGAGTACGGAACTCGGTTTTAAGAGACGCCATCTGCGATGTAATTGTCTGAAGTTTAGCAAGGAACTCCGAAAATCCATCAACCATAACAGAATCTACAACATCAACCGCCTCGACCGCGCCAGTAGTAGTGGTAGCGGCACCAGTTGTAACATCTTCAACTTTTGTTAAAACAACATCCACAACATCGGTTTTACCCGATTTAGCAGTCTTGGGCTCTTTTACAGATTTCTGGGATGTTTTAGAAGATTTAGTCGATTTTTCTACAACAACTGGAACTGTATCCATTTCAGCTGTAGCTGCGACAGTTGTCTCGGTTTTTTTTGCTTTCGCCATATTATAATTTACTATAATGATTCTCTTTTAAGTGCTTTCCAGTTATAAATGAATTATTTATTTATAATTTAAGACGTTAATATATGTTTACAACTGATTCATATAACCATGGCATTGATATTGCAGCTTCTTTATTTACCAAGGTTAATGCTGTTAACACGTAATATGCTCCGATCGATTTACTATCATTATTTACACCACTTTTAACCATCTTTTCTATTATATCAATTCCTATCTTTTGTAAATGATTATAATCAAATATATCAAGATTATTAATATTTATATTAATTATATTTCCATAAGGTGGGCATATTTGTTTCTTAACTGTATTAGTTAATTGAGCTCTATAAGTCCATATATCTAATAATTCACGAATAAATCGTATTAATTGAATATCATTTAATTTATAGAACCAATCTTTATTTGTGTAATTCCCTAATTCGTCTATTTTCATAAAAACATCCAATATTCTTAATTCAGTTTTCTTTTTTTCAGATAATTCAACTAAATTATCTTCTAATTCCATATTTACTTCTAATTTTAATATTTTTGATAATCTATTTACTGTAATAATGTTTTGAAGAATGTTATTATTTAATTTCTCTCTATTATATGGATTTATTACTTCATTATTATTTTTTAAAAATAATGTGTAGAGAGAAATACTATCGAAACCCCATATATTATTATCATCACCTTTAAAGCTAAAAAAATTAGCATATGATATATCTTTGATACTCTCCATAGAAAAAAAATCACTATCATTAATACATCTATTTCTACTAATCAAACCAGGCCCTTTTAATCTATTATATTTTAATATAATAAATCTTCTTACCATTCTTTGAATTTTTATTACATAATTATTTTTTTTTAAACAAATATAGATACGATCAATTAATTCTATTTTTTTTCCAGAAAGTTTTAGTTTATAATATTTACATATTTCTTTTAATTCACCTAATTTATAGGTTTTTTTATAAAAAAATTTGTATTGTTCGGGTTTAATAATTTTGCTTTTTTCGGTTATATTAATATTACGCTCGCTAGTATTATCTATCATTGTTGTATAATACTTCATATTTTTTTTTTCGTTTTTTATATTCATTTCGTATTTATATTATATTGATAAAAATGTTTTTATATCTTATGCATTATTTCTCTCACTTTTAATTTACAAATATAAAACCATCCCCTTTCATTATATTTTTTACCTTTTCCTTATTATATACATTACAATATAAGTTACATGATCGCATATCAATTTTATCCAATAAAAAGAGATTTTGTATATTATATAATTCAATTATATCATATAATCTAATATTTTTATCAATCCAATTATAAAAATTTGATTCACTACTATTTTTATAATTTATAAAATATTTAAATGCAGTTCCCATATCACATGTACGATTTTCACCAATATTGCTATAGTCAGTTCCACATAAAACACAGATATCTTTGAAATCCGTAAAAGTCAAATTTAATTCTTTTAAAATTTTTGGCAAATCATATAATACAACATTCTTATTTACTAAACTTAAATATCTTAGTACTCTAGGACAACCATAGAGAAACATATCCATATCTTCACTTAAACATGCGTATGCCATTTTTTTTATTACTATTTTTGCACACAATTGATCTGCTTCATTTTCAGCGTCAATATAACTTTCTCCAAATGCAGAAATTAATTCTTTTACATTATCAATTTCATTTTTACTGATTCTCAAAAATTTTTTTTTTAATGAAAGCATTTTTCTTTCTATCTTTGTTCTCTCTTCTTGACAAATAATTTTTTCTTTATCATTCAATATTTTATCAAGAATATCATACTTATTTTTTGCTTCTTGCTTTTCAGTAAATCTTTTATCCAATAACTTATATTTCTCAACTGGAGGTTTACCATCAAATACAAATATTAATTTAATATTATATTTTTTAAATGTTGCTATCATTAAATAAAAGTTTTCCAACAAAATATCATCTTGTAGAAATTTGTATAAATAAATACTTGCATCAACCACAATTGTTTTTCCATACAATTTTTGTAACTCAATTAAATCCATCGAATTTTTACAGTTATTTCTAATATATGTATTTAACGTTCTTACACCCATATAATTTATCTCTAATTAATACTGTATTAATTATTATCTTTTATACCCGTCAATTTTTTTTATAATTCTATTAGAGACATCCTAGCAATATTTCCAGTTTTTACACAATGATTATAAATACACTCCAAGGTATCATCTCTCTTTAATTCGTTCATCAATCTTATAATAAATTTTCCAAATAACATAATATTTTTCGGTTTTACATTAAATTTAAAATAATTATTATTATTATTAAAACACCAGTCAATGAATGATAAATAATTATTCATTAACGCACCAGTTAATACATAATATGCAAATACATTTGTTTCTTCTTTAAATTGTAAACTCGTCTTTGAATCATATAACTCTTCAAAATTTATATTATAATGCCGCAACATTTTTTTACTTTGTTTTAGAGAGAAGATTCGTTCACACTGTAAAAATATATTACAATATTCTAAATATTCTTGACTATTTTTCTTATTATCTAATAATAAGAAACTTGTCAATAAACAATTCATTATGCGAGCCCATGTTTCACAATATGTTTCAAAAATATTATAGTCACTTCCAATTTTAAATACCTCCCTCATCCGATCTTTCAAATTGTCTATATTTTTATGAGAAAAATCAAGTCCAAGATTATGAAATGTTTCATGTATAAATACCTTAAACCATTCTTCTTTTCTATATATTATTATTTCACCATAATGATTACAACCACTAGTTGTATATGCAGTATTAATATTTTTTGGAGCCAATATTGTATTTTCTCTCTCAATCTCTTTTTTAAAATGTGTCAAATATAAGTAAATTTTTATTTTCTTTGAACAATTCTTATCTGCATACAATCCGGCTATGTATAGCCATAAATATATCATTTTTACATAAATATTAGTATCTTTTTCACCATCATAGTTAAATATGTGGAGAGAAATTAGTTTTTCATTTATATTAAAATTATAAATAATCTCGCTATTTGTTTCTCGTAAAATATATGTCTTTATATTCTCTGGAAAATAATTAGAGTTCCACATAAATGGTTTTTTCTCTAATGAATAATTTTTTATATATCGTATTTCAGGGTTTATATTTTCTTTATTATTATAGCTACTACAAGCAAGTCCAAGTTGCTTATATATCTTATATATAAATATATTTAACCGTTCTTGTTGTCTAGTGTCATAATTTTTATAGCAATCTTTTACAGTTTTATTTACAGTTTGTAATAACTTTAAAGAATTTGATGTCAAATGCATTATATACTATATAATTATATAATATATATTATATTATTCAATTTATTATATTTTTTTTTCTTATATTCATCGTAATAATTTGTACTTCAGGTAAAGACCCTTTTACATAGTGAACTAATTTAGCGTCTTTTGTTTTTTGTAACATATCCATTAATTCTTTATTTTGTTCATATTTTGCAGTTTGCCCTTTCTGCATTACATCATTTTTTATTGATTCGAAATTATTGTCTATTTTTATTTTTTTTACTTTATTTAGTAATTTTGGTTCTTTTGATAGGTCACTATTTGATTCAATCGTAAACTGATAATAATAATCAGGATTATCATTTTTATATTTATTTGCTTGAAAATAATGTTCAACTGTTAACCATGTATATCCATCCAACTTTATATTACTTTCCCACAAGTTTGATAATTTACGTCTCCATTCTGGTATCTTTGATAAAGAGTAATATTCCTTTTCATATTTAGATTCTATTTTTTCACCAGAACCTTTACCAGGATACGGTTTTGATGAAGAATTTATATAATATTGAAATACTATACTATCATTATATAATTCAGCTTTAACAGAATCATCTTTAACAGAATCATCTTTAACAGAATCATCTTTAAAAGAATCAACTTTAACAGAATCAGCTTTAACAGAATCAGCTTTAACAGAATCAGCTTTAACAGAATCAGCTTTATCAGAACTTATTTGAGGATTTTTTAATAAATTTTTAAATTCTTCTATTGAATTATAAGCTCCTTCCGATCCTTCCATGCATTTCTCCAATATTAAATTTTTCACTGATTTTGGAATTTCAGTAAATATAAAAGCACCTTTTTTATCGTAAGATATTAATTCGTAATGATTCCCACTATAACTTAACATTATGTAATGTATTGGATTATATTTTTCTTGACTACTTTGCCCACATTGTAAAACGTTATCATTGTCACCATCTTGGTAAGCTTCTTTGGATAATAATATAAGCTTTATTTTTAATATGATTTCTAGTGTAGATATAGACCAAGATTCACCCCAAAATATAGAAGTTTTTATAACTTTTTTTAAGTCTTCAATATTTTTTACATTTTTCATAAAATTAAACTCTCTTAAAAACTGTTTTCCAAATTCTAATTCTTCTTTTAGTGACTTTAATTCATCAATATTTTGTTTAGCGCTTTTTATAATTTCACTCTTTTCTTTTTTATTGTCAATAATTGATAAAGTATCTCTATATTTCTTATTCATAGCATTTAACGCTTTAGCTTTAATTAAAGTCTCATCGTAATTTTGTTTTGTTTCATCATATAATGTTTTCCAAATTGTATATTTATCAGGATCAACATTATCTGATAATATTTGACGTAATTCTGCAACACTGTAATTTTTACCAATAGTTTTTAAACCATCAATAATTGAATAAAATAAACAGTCTCCACCCCCAGGATTCTCAACTATATTATATTTATCACTATTCATATAATTTTGGATCCATATGGTACTATTTATAGTAAGATTACTGTCTTCATCACTTTCTTCTTCATCACTTTCTTCTTCGCTAGTTTCTTCTTCATCACTTTCTTCTTCGCTACTTTCTTCTTCACCACTTTCTTCTTCACCAGTTACGTCTTTAACACTTTCTTGTTTATCACTTTCTTGTTTATCACTTTCTTGTTTATCACTTTCTTCTATATCTTCTAATTTTTTTTTTCCATTATATTCTGGAATTGTATCTACTATTTGACATGATAATGTTTCATCATTAAAAAATTTATATAATAATGGGGGATTATCAACTTTATCTAAATCTAAATCTAAATCATCATCTAATTTTGATTCTAATTTATCCGCTTCAATCTCATATACACCTATTTTACATGAAATCTCTGAATCTTTTACTAAATATAATGGGAAGTAAACGATATTTTGATCAACATATTCATATCTTGCTTTTCCCAGAGCAATTTCATATTCACTACCATTAAGTTCAATAGTGTATACTGGTGCATCATAATCATTATCTTTAATATCAGGTTTTTTATTATCTAAATATACTATACTATCATTTATAATAGAAACTACCATTATAAAATTAATCTATATTTTATGTTTAACTAATAACATAAAATATATTTATTATAAAATTATATTAGTTTATATGTTCCATCTCGAAAGCTATTTATAACTTGTAAATAAAGTCGTTCAAACGCGTGTTCAATCATAGCATCTGCAAATTTATAACCATCACATGTATTACCCATTTTATGATAGTCGTCTATTTTTGTATAATTATGAGATCTATCATTACCATATAGCTTTTCATTTATATATTTATTATACACATTTGATAAATCTTCATTAAATAATTTATAATACCATATTACCCAATTAAGATCAAAAGTATTTTCATAATTTAATAAATTATAAAAAGTATATAAATTTTCTACAAATAGCTTTACAATTACTCGTTTACTTAATATCATACAATTACCTTCAATAAACTCACTAGATGTATCATTTATATTTAATAAATCTAAAATATTATTTATATAATGTTTATTAGGTATAAACTCGTTAGACCCCCAATCACCAGTTCTTTTTATATTTGGAAATATACCATCAATATTTTCGCTAATATAGTCATTTATATTATCAATTTTGTCTTGTGAAATAAACGAAAAATATTTCTTTCTACATTTAATATTAGTTTTACTATGTAAAAATATAATATGTGAATAATCTATATAATTTTTATGCAAATAATCTATTATACATAATTTTCCACCAATATCTTGTCCAATATTTTTTATTTTTAAGAAAATAAAATTTTCTATATCTATTTCAGTAATATTATCTAGTTCACCTATCGAATATGTGACAATTATTATAGCATTTAAATTATTTTTTATTACATCAATATAGTTTTTATATATTTCATCAAAGTGATATAAATTATAACAATGTATATGGTTAACAATATTTTTATGATTAAATTTGGCTTTTACATCTTTTTTAAAACATTCCGTCAAAATTTCTTTTCTTTTATTGTTTTTTTTTATATAGGATGTAAATTTATTTATTAATGTTACTTTAAAAGTTTCCAATATTTCATTTTTTATTATATTAGATTCATTATGTTTTATAATTAAGTTTTTAATATTATTATCATAATCCAAAGTGACTTTTTGCTTTTCTTTTAAATATTTATCATGTAATAAATTTATAGAATCTTCTTTATTGTTTAATAATATTATGTTTTTGTTATAATATTCTATATCTAATTCCGTTAAATATGTTTTAAAATGTTTAATTGTATATTCTTTTATTTGTTTTATTTTATCTATTTGAATATAATTCATTTTCAACAAATTACAAATGCTTTTAATTTCTATATTATTATTATAAATATTATTATATATATTTTGTTCCATTGTATTATCATAATAATTTACTAAATCTGCATATTTTATTCTATAATCACATAGGTTATATAATATAGATAGTTTATTTTCCATAATACTTTCTATATCATCTTCTGTACCATTTTCCAATACATTTTTTTTAATATCTTCATACGCAGTATTTATAATATTTATTATTTTTTCATTATATTTTATATTCTTTATTATATCATTTAACTTTAATTTTAATTTTTGCAATATAAATATTAGATTTACTGAATCTACATTAAATTTAATATTATATTTATTATTATATATAATATCTTGATAATTATTATTTTCATCAGTAAAATCTAATGACTCCATTGTATTATTATATAAATAATAATAATCATTATTTTCTATTTTCAAAGGACGATTTAAATTAACCGTTTCACTTATGTCTTTTATCTCATTTTCTAAAATTTTTATATTACTATTTAGAATTGCTTGTTCTCTTTTTAAATCATCATTAATATTTTTTATATTTGGTAATGAATCAAAATATAATTTGTAATTTTCATTATTACATTCATATATATTTTCTAGTTCTTTTTTTAAAATAATTTCTGTTGTTGCAAATTTTTTTTCATGATATAAAATATCATTAGTTTTATCTGTAGAATATAAAATATGTTTTTTATTTTCAACAAAAATATCAATATTATTTTTATTTTTAATAAACTCATCTTCAATATTATTAATTTCTATATGTAATGTAGTATGTAGTTTATTTTTCTCTATTTCCATATTTTCTTTTGCATTATGTATTTCTTTATCATTTTCGGATTCTAATTTTATATAGTTTTTGATATTTGGAATAATATCAGTAAAATATTCTTTATTATCTACCATAAATGATTGTATAATTTTATTATCCGAACTATTATATTTACCATCTTTATAAAATATATCTAATATTATATCTATAATGTTTTCAGGTATTATTTCAGTATGTTCATTTACACTACTAATATCTGAAATATATTTTGTAGATAATTCTAATATATTAGACCTTATTACATCATATTTAATTTCATTATTTACATCAGATAATTTTAATAAATATTTATTAAATAAATATGGATATTTTATATATTTTACAATATTCATAAAAGAAGAATTATTTTGACTTATAATATCGGTAATAATTTTTTTTTTTTCATTTACACTATTATCAATATCTATAAATCGTAAGCTCTTTGATATAAGTTCCACGGTTTCTTCTATTTCAAAAAAATCAGTAAACAATATCATATTTCCATACATATTATCATTATTACTATTTACATTTTCACTAATTATTTTACAACCGTATCTTAAAACTTCATTAATTCTGCATGTTTCTAACAAAGCATTTTCATAATAATGTATATTTAAAACAATTTTGCTTTTTTTTAAATATTCTTGGAGTTCGTTACCAAAAACATCTGTTAGAATAACTATTTTAAAATGTTTTTTATAACTGTCCAATATTTTTTTTCGCCGATCATTCATTGTTCCATAAAATAATAAATCAATATCTTTATCATTATGTATAAGTAATTTTGAATTAATTGGTATCTTAACTTCATGTATATTTTTTATATTTTTATACATATTGTAATTGTCATTATTATATTCTAGTATTAATAGTGATTTCTTCATAAAATTTTCTATATAAGGTTTAATTATATTGTGATATTTTTCAGAAGTATTTACTTGTTCTAATTGATATAATATATATGTATATGGTTTTAATTGCATTAAGTTAGATTTTTGTCCAGTAAAAAAAGATTGAAATGCTATAATAAATATTTTATAATCATCATCATTATTTACGATATTAATATGACTTTCACTAACCAATGATGTATGTATGCTATTATTAATACCATTTATTGTAAATATTTCACTAATAGTAATAGCTATTTCGTTTACATATGGTGTTGTATAAATAAAAATATTAGAAAAATTTGATTTTTTCTTACTAATTATGGTTTTTATATTATTAATATATTCAGTCTGAATTTTCTTATTTGCATAATAATTTTTTATTAATGTAGATTGATTTTCTGATAACATATTTTTTATTATAATATAGAAAATATATTTTTATTTTTATACTAGTTAAATTTTTATAAGTAAATACTTTTTTAGATAATTGTCATCTTGAATATTTTTTATACATTCCCAAAGAATTTTTCTCTTATTAACAATCGCTATATTATCATTATTTTGTTCAAATAAAACAATATCTAGTATTTTTTGGGATTTTGGTTGTTTTTTTTTTGGTATTTTATAATAATCTAATATTAAATTAATTCCATTATTATTTAATTTTAGATATTCAACTTCTTCATATAAAATAGTATTATTTATACAATCACTAATACTATCACCATGAATATTATTATCATCAATATTATTTTCTGATATATTATCTTGATGATCTATGGCTTTTTCACTAATATATAACTCCATTAAAATAATTATAACAATTTTTTTAACTCATTTCATCTATAATATCCATAAATTTAAATATTGATTGATTATTTAAACTTTTATAATCTGATACTTTATAATTTGTAATTCTATTTATAATATCAGTTATTGTTAAATTATAATTGCAATCTACATTAGTAAAAAAAGAATAACTATTTGAATATAATATATAAAATAAATCAGAAAGATAAGAACACTCATATTTTTTGTTCTCACAATTTATTAATATAATATAATAATCTAATATAGATATGCATAAATCATAAATATATTTTGGTTCTATTACTTTTTCTTTCATTAAATTTACATAAAATAAGCCTTGCGTTTTTTTAGTATCATTTATTTTATTAATTTCACATAATATATTATAATTATCATCTGGATTATCATATTCCACACTTATTGCATTTTTACTATATAATTCTTTATTATATTCTAATATATCAAAAAATATACTATTTTTATTGATTAACTCGGAATAAATTTTCGCATAAGTGCTTGAAAATATATTATTATTCTTTATAATATTAAAAAAACAAAGAGATATTTTTTTTAAAGTAGTATCTAAATCATTGTCTGATTCTACAATAGTATCGAATTTTATAAATATCTCCTTTTTTATTTCATCATAATTATTGTTTGTTAATTTATTTAAACTATTCCGAATAATCTCAATATAATTATCATTATTGTTTATTTTTTTCAAATCTGTTACTTTAAATGCTTTGTCCATTTCTAAATCATAATTCATATCTGTTAATGTTTTGTTTTTATTTACATAATAATTATTTACACGTTTATGTCTAAATTGTGGCGTTTTACTATAATTTGGAGAACCAACTTCCAAAGATAATTTATCAATAATATTCATAGTTTCTTGTGAAACATCAAAATGATTCATATTTTTATGAATAATTTTGTAATCATCCAATGTATATTTAGTTATGCAAATCATAATATGTATGTTTATATTATTTTTATATAGATTTTAATGTTTAATTAATTATATTTAAATATATATATTTATTAAAATAAATTAAACATTATATATTTTAATATACACTTAAACATTTAATAATTATAATACTATGGCTAATAATATGTCTGACGAAAATACTAATGATATTAAAAGTTGGGAAGATTTAAATATTAAATCTTCATTGTTACGAGGTATTTATGGATATGGGTTTGAAGATCCTAGTCCTATACAAAAAAAAGCAATTGGTCCAATGATTACAAAAAAAGACATTATAGCGCAAGCACAATCAGGTACTGGTAAAACGGGATGTTTTA